>JAANMV010000036.1_pt1 | contig 137088 bp, 111 predicted proteins | sample 7279661 | NCBI WGS metagenome assembly JAANMV01 (sample SAMN14094540, study PRJNA606508) | bioreactor metagenome | isolation source: A lab-scale SPAN reactor treating ammonium-rich wastewater day 121 | place: Ireland: Galway | collected 2017-05-16
CACCTTCGACTGGTTGGGCACCACGCGGAAGATGAGCTCGGGGTTGAGCACTTCATCGATCAGGCTGGCTTCTTTGTCGCGCACCGCGTCGGTGGGCTGCTCGAGGGCCCGCAGATCGCCGGCCCCCGGGATGCGGGCCCCGACTTGCGCCGACGCCACCTGGCCCATAAGCAAAACGAGCGGAGCCGATAACCACAACCCTTGCCTTATAAGACGGATTGGTCTTGCCATGTGTCTGCCTACCTCTTGAAGGTACGTATTCTCACTGGGCCCATGAATTTTGGTGCGTTTCACCTGAGTCCCACCGATTGCGGCTCCCTTGGGTCGCCCATCCGCCAGAGGTTGGTTCGTCCGAACGGAACCGCCCCTTGCAGTTTTCGATGTACCACGGTCGCCAAGCGGGAGAAGCCAGACCTGTGGCCTGTGCCTACAAATCCGGTTCGTTCTGTTGTTTCGACCATGCGACCGCCGCTTGTTTAACAAGATGTGTCGCAAGTTCGCAGGATTTCACGGATTGTCCTGGAAGGAATTATGGCGATGCTAGCAACCCCAAGAGTTGTATGGCCCTCATGCTCGATCCAATCGACAGGTCAGGGCTCATCGGCACTCACTGTCAAGCCAGACACATTGGAGCAACCGGGCCAATCAGAGAAACCTTGCATGACCAAACGAATTTGATTTCATCCAAAGGTCCCCACCACCGAAGTAACCATTAGGGGAATTCGCCGAACCGTCACGGCACGACCCAGGCAAACGGGGGGAACCCGTGCCGTCCGGCTGTGTTGGCAGCCCTCAGGATTTAGAAAGAGTTATCCTGGAACAGGGCGGTCGCCTTGAATCCATCAATTCAGAGGAGAGTGGGATGGGTCCGACGTTGATTTTATCGTTAGCGATGGCACTGCCCGTCGGCGGCGGCCATGGCAACTGCAACACGTGCGCTTGCGATTCGGCGGCCAGTTGCCGCGCGTGCGACCACTGCTGCGGACACGGTTGTTTGATCGGATGCGGCTTCTGGACGCGTCACGATTTGCCCCGGCCGTTCAAGGCACCGGGCAACATGTACCAGCGCATGCCTTACGAAATAGAGTCCACCTACTACTATTTCCGCCCCTATAACTACATGCACATTGCTCCGCAACAGGCCGAAGCGATCAGCTTTGGGGCGCCTCCGGGCTTGCCCTACGCGAACACCATGTTCGAGCAGGTTTACCGCACCTTTGAGTTGAGCAATGTGGAGGTGGTGACGCCTCGAGCCGATGATCCGCCAGTCCCGCCTCAACCGCCCACACCTAACATTCCATAACCGGTTCGCCCGGCCGCCTAGACACGGTTGCACATAGATGATGTTCGCCACAAACCCTCGGGGAGCGATTCCCGGGGGTTTTATTTTGGCAACCGGCTTTGCTCACCGCGCCGCGGCGACATTGGTTTTGGCTATCGGCCTTACAGCGAACGCAACTTAGCCGTGGTTTCGAGGTCGATCTCTCCTCGCCTCACCGAGAGTTTCAAATCGTCGCCGGGTTTATGCCCTCTCACCAAGGCTTGCATTTCTTCCACCGTTTTAACGGCGGTGCCATTGGCCGAGACAATGATGTCTCCCTCTCGCAGTTGCGCGGCTTCGGCCGGGGTTCCTCGAAGCACTTCCACGACCTTGACACCTGCCACCGGTTCGGTAACGGCCGCCAAACGCACACCCAGCGCCGGTCGAGAGGTGAGTTGCAGCGGATTACCTAGTTCGCCCTGCAACAGGTCTTCCAATTCGTTGCCGGCCCGACGGCGGGTTACCGGCTGCTCGCTTTGAGCAAGTTCCAATACCACGTCCGTGGCCATTAGAGCGATTCGCCGCACGCCTTCGTAATTGATTTTCTCGAAATCGTCGCTGGGGCGATGGTAGTCGGCGTGCAAGCCGGTGAAGAAATGCAAGACAGGCACCTGACGCGCGTGAAACGAGGCATGATCGCTGGGACCATAACCGCTAGGGTCCTTGCGCACGTCCAGTTCATAGGGCGCCGCCAGCCGGGTGAGCATTTCGCTAAACTCATTGGCCGTTCCCACGCCCGATATCGTCACGCGTTCGTTCCGTAGCCGACCCACCATGTCCAGGTTCACCATGGCCACGGTTTTTTCCAGCGGGAACAATGGCCGTCGCACGTAGTACTGGCTGCCAATCAACCCCATCTCTTCCGCAGAAAAGGCGATGAACACCACGCGTCGCCGGGTTTCGCCCGCCCGAGCGGCCACCTGCCTCGCGATTTCGAGCAAGCCGGTCGTTCCGGAACCATTATCGTCGGCGCCGTTATGAATGGCGACCGTCCAAGGTGCCAGCGATCCGCCGCCCCCCATTCCCAAGTGGTCGTAATGGGCGCCAACAATGACCGTTTCTTCCGCCAGCGCTCCAGCGCCTGGCAACACGCCGATGACATTTTTCAATCCACCCTGGTGTCGTTCGATATGCGTGGTGGCCACCAAACGGGCGCCGGGAATGGCGAACGATTGTGGCTTCAAATCGGCATCGATGGCCGACTCCAGCTCGGCCAGAGTCTTCTGCTGGCAATCGGCCAGCAGTTTCTCCAGTGCCGGGCGACGCAGGTGCAACACGGGAACCTGGGGGGTTAAATCGCTGGGCCGCGTGCGAAAGTTCAGCAGGCGATCCGAGGCGGGCACGTTGTCGGTGGCTGGCCGCCGTTCTGCCGCCTGCTTATCCACCAAAACCTGGTCGTTGCAAAACACCACCGCCACTGCCCCGTGTTCCACCGCGTTGGTGATCTTGCGCGACATGTACGCATGCTTGGAATTTTGCAGGCCGTCGAACACGCTCTGCGGGTCGGTTTGCCGCGGCTCATGGCGCAACATCAGCACGGCCTTGCCGCGAACATCGATATTGGCGTAGTCGTCGTAACCCAGGTCTGGAGCGGTAATGCCATAGCCCACAAAAACCAGCGGGGCATCGACCTCGCCCGACGTGCCGGCGGTAAGCGGCACGTAATCTCGAAGGGCCGTCAGGTTTTCACGCTTGCCGTCGGGTCCGGACAGCGCAGCCTGATTCTTGTCGCCCAAGCGTTCCAAGGTATAGGTCTGAAACTGCTGAAACGGTTGACCGTCGATGGCATCGATTTCCAGCCCCGCCCTGCGAAATTCCAAGGCGATGTGCTCTGCCGCCCGTTCCAGTCCTCGGGTACGCGGTCCGCGTCCTTCCAACTCGTCCGAGGCGAGGTACTTCAGATCGGACAGCAGCCGCCGCTCGATAGCGGCCGCGTCGGCGAGTTCGTACGTAAGACGGTTGGTGTTGTTGAGGCGAGCCAGCAAGGCGGCGTTCGCGCTCTCAACGGCAGCGGCATTTTCAGCGGCAGCGGCATTGCCTCCCCCGTCACCTTCGGCCACCACCTTGTCGTCGGCGATTGCGGTCGCCAGGCTCATCTCCCAAGAGCCTGCTCCCCAGACCAGCCCCATTGCCATCGCCAAAGTTAGCGAGAGCACGAAGTTGCCCCAGCAGCGAATACCGGCCTCTGCCCCCGGCCCACCGAGAGACGCCTGCTTGTGGCGGCCGGAACCCGTCGGGCAAGAATTGCGATCCACCATGGAAACCTCCCAGGAGTCTTAGACGCATTGCAGAGAGAGCCGCCGTGGTCGACATGCCGACAACGGTTACGGCAAGGCCGCTGCCTGGGCCGGTTCCATCTTGGCCCGCTGCCATTGGCTCCAGCGCGATACGCCCTGCAATTGCCGCGGCCGCCGCTGCGAAAACACGGCATCGAGAATGGTTGGCAAGACGTCTTCTTGTGGAACTTGCTGCTCCAAGTGAACTCCCGCAGGCAGACGGCCTGGACCGCGCACCACCAGCAAATTGCTCTGGGGCACGACCCCCGCATCCCCCGCCGGCGATGCCGATGCGTTCGAAGCGGCCGACCGCTCGCTTAAACCCACGATCATCACCAGGGTATTGCCCGCCAGATTCAACCGATTGATTTGCATTTCGATCTGATTGATCGCGTCGTCCATCTCGCCCCGCACCCTGCGACGCACTTCCTCGGGGCCGTGATTCGCCGCGGCGATCAAATTGTGGTCCGCAGTCAGCGAAACGCACAATGCAAAAGGTCGACCCGCTCGGTGCCGCTGCAGGTACTGCAGGGCTTCGTGCACAAACAATTGATGGGCGGCAAGCCCCCGTTTTCCATCCTGATTTGCGGGCAGAACGATCTTGCGGCCGTTGCTCCAGACAAAATCAGGGAACGCGCGCACTTCATCCGCTTGTTGAAATCCCAACCAGGCATCCCAGTCCGAGGCCGCGCTGGCAGATCCCCACCAAGAAACATCGCCAATGGCGGCCGTGGCGTAACCCGATTGCCACAAGGATTGCGAAAAAGGGGCTTCATTCACGCGCAGATTGCCGGGCGTTGGGCGAATTCCCGTCACTAAAGCAAATTGCTCCGCGGCCAAACCGCGCGCCGGCATCTGGGCCGTCATCCCACGTTCGGAAATCCGATAGAGGGCTGGCATGGCCGTTGCCAGGTCTTCCAACTCGCTGGCCGAGGAACACCCCAAGCCTTCCACCGTAATCAGCACCAGGTTGGGCGAACGGCCCGGCAGGCGCTGTTGACGATTTGCCTGGCGAATCGCCTCGAAATTTCGCTGCTTGGCTTCCCAAAGGATCTCGTCGGCAGCCATCAGGCTGTTGCCCAAATCGCCAGCGCCAGCCTGCTCCAAAAACTCGCGATTGCCCTCAATCATTTGCCCCAGGCTTCGCGTCAGCGGATTTTTCAAACCGCTGGCCACGTCGTCGGCGTCAGAAAACCCATCGGCGGCATCGGACAGGCCACCGGGAAGTCCCGTGGGAAAACCGCCCGGCACAACGGGCGACCCATCGCCCCCCGGTTCATTCGCGGGCGCTGCGTTCACGGCCGGAGCCACCGGAACCGCCTGGGCCTGCGGCCGCTCAGCTCGAGATTCCAGGTATTGCCAGGTCGCAACCGAAGCCACAACCGCCACCGCCGCAATGCAAATTCCACGTAATACCCAAACCATGGTGGCACTTTCAGCAGAAGTGTTGAGGGCGCACCCTCGTCGATTTCCATTGCCGATCGAGACGACTCGCAAGCCGTCCGCGTTTTGGCCTAACGGTCCATCCCGCTTTCGCCCGGGCCGACCGACCGGCACAACTAGATAGTATGTAGAACCTGGGCAAATTCAAGCGTTTGTCCGATATACGCCAAAAAAACTACCGCATTTTCCGGAATCCTGGCTGCGACTCGGTCTCTGTCATACCCGAGCGCCCCAGGGGAGTCTGCGACGCAAACCCTCGAAAAATTCCGTTTGCGCTCCATTCGATTGCTCGCGAACCACCCACAACAGGCATTATGATGATCCACGGGCACCCCTTTTCGGCCGGCGCAAAGCGAGAAGGTGGCAATTGCGAATGGGATATTCCCGCTGCTGGAGGTTCTCGGCGCAGCATCGCGGGAGATTCTGCAACAACCCATCATCATTCCGTCGCCAACCGCTGGATGGTTGCCGACGGCCGAGTGCCGTTGATGGCAACCCCAAGCGGTTGCCGTCGCGGTTACCTTTTGGAAAGGCCATTCCATGCACGATCGCCTGACCGACGTTGCGTCCCCCGCGTCTTCGCCGGCATCTACTGCGCCCTCGGCGAAAACATCGTTGAACCCGCAGCGAGACTTTCTCTCCACGCGGCTCCATTCGCTCGACGCCTACCGTGGGCTCATCATGATCTCGCTGGCCTTTGCCGGTTTTGGTCTGGCCGCCACGGCGAGCAAACACCTGCAAGAAGAGCCCGCGGCGGCCCTGTGGCAAAACGTCCATTACCAGTTCGAACACGTGGAATGGGCCGGCGGCGGATACTGGGACATGATCCAGCCCTCGTTCATGTTCATGGTCGGCGTGTCGCTAGCCTACTCATACACCAGGCGTCGCGAGCGAGGCCAATCGTATGGGCGAATGCTGGGGCACGCCATTTTCCGATCGCTGGTGCTCATCCTGCTGGGCGTGTTTTTGAGTTCCAACGGGGCCAAGCAAACCAACTGGACCTTCATGAACGTGCTCAGCCAGATCGGACTGGGCTACACGTTCTTGTTCCTGCTGTGGAATCGTCCCCGCTGGGTGCAAGGAACGGCGTTTGTCGGATTGTTGCTTGGCACCTATTTGCTATACGTGCTGTGGCCGGGGACCGGCATCAGCCCTGGCACCGGCAACCAGGAAGTCGGCGTGAGCGCCGCCTGGGCGCAAGAAAACCTGGACGGCATAGCGCCCGCCTGGCACAAGAATGCCAACGCCGGCCATTTTATCGACCTGTGGTTTTTGAACCTGTTCCCTCGCGAAGAGCCGTTCCAGTTCAATCGCGGCGGATACCAGACGATTAACTTCATTCCCTCGCTGGCCACCATGCTGTTAGGGCTGATGTGCGGTGAGCTATTGCGTGGCGCCCTGCCCGGCGGCAAGAAGTTGGCCCTACTCGCGGCCGGCGGCATCGCCGGAATTTTGTTGGGAACGGTGCTCGACGCCGCCGGCATTTGTCCCAGTGTGAAGCGCATATGGACACCCGCCTGGGCCCTTTATTCCTCGGGCATTTGCATTCTGATACTGGCCTCCCTGTATGGCTTTGTCGACGTGCTTGGCTTTCGCCGCTGGACCTGGCCGCTGATGATTGTCGGCGTGAATTCCATCGCCATTTACTGCATGTCACAGATGCTCAAACCTTGGACAGCGCGGACGCTCAAAACCCATCTTGGTTCCGATGTGTTCAGTTCGGCTGGTCCCCTGTGGGAACCCACGGTGCAGGCATGCCTGGTTGGCCTTTCATTCTGGCTGGCCTGCTTCTGGATGTATCGGCAAAAAATTTTCATCCGGATTTAACCCGGCATTTTTCGAATCCGCGGCTCCACATGCACCACGCGATCGCCAGCCCATCGCGGCGCCCTGGGCTGCGCGTGCGATCGATCTTCCTCGCGCTGCGCATGTCCACCCCCCGCAACTTGCTTGGAAAAGAACACAGATCGGCGGCGCGAATCTTGCAACGATTACCAATTTCAATTCAAGTATACCGATTCCAGATTTGCGAGGCTGGCGATCAACGCCGATCGCTCGGGTGGGCAGGCCAATTACACTTTGAGAAAGCAGAAGGAAACCATGGCGACCATTACCCTCTCTCAAGCCAAGCGATTGTGTACTGCGAAAGAAATGGAAGTGGTCGAGGCCAGCCAGAAAAAAAACCTGGAGAACCTCTCGGCGAAGGAATTGCGTGCCAAGCGCAGCAGAGCGCGACAATTGCGAGACAAGTGGCGCGACCAGGCCACGAGCCAACGACGCGAAGCCCAACAGGCTCAAGGCGCCCGTGATGTCGACGACGCGGAACGGAGCCAGCAAAAACAACAGTTATTTTCGGAAGTTTTAGAGCGATTTGAAAAACAGTTGTCCAAGCTCGACGGCGATCAGGTCAACCGCCGCGGCAAGGCAGGCGGCGGATCGCCATCGAAACAAGTACGCGCCCAAGAGCACCGCGCAGCTCGCGCCAAAGTTCGCGAGGAATTGAGCGAGAAGCAAGAGTTGCTGGCTGCACAGAGTACCGCGACTCCCCGCAAGGCCGCGGCCAAGAAAAAGAAAGCGGCTACCGGCGCGACCAAATCGGCTGTCAAGAAAACCGCGAAGAAAGCCCCGGCGACGAAAGCCGCTAAGAAGGCCGCCGCAAAGGCGAAAGCCGCCGTAAAAAAAAAGCTCCCCACTAAGAAAAAATCGAACTCCGGCGGCACTGCCATTCCTCCAGCGGAAGCAGGGTTGCTCGGATCGCGCACCCCGTGGCAGCAACTCGCCGCGGAAACGGCTGCCAAGAAAACCCGCGTGAGAGAATCCGGCTTGACCAGCCGCGTGCGAGGGCATGTCTCCGCCCGCACCCGGCGCTCACAAGGCAGACGCGATCAATCGCGCTAGCGCGCCAATCGTGCAACCGTCGCGCCGGCGCCCTACGCCCAGCGCCGGTTCCGCGCTGCCCAAAGGCACTCAAGGCATCACAGCACAGATAGCTCTCTCGAGGGCCAGACACAACCCGTGCGCGCGATATGGTGCGCGCGTTCGGCAAGGTGGCGTCACGCGCGCATCGCCAGTCTCCGGCGGTATTCCAGACAAACACGGATCTTCGACCTTGCGCCTGCACAGCGGCAACGGAGCGCCTGCGCAGCGGCAACGAACCGGCCCAGGGCGGCATTTCGTCGCAGCGTTGCAACCTACCGGCTGGCCAACCATAATCGGGTTTGCCGAAGCACAGCCATGCCCAAAAATCGTGTTCGGCAACAATTTTCTCCCGCAAAGCATTCCCGATGACCGTTGTCCCGCCATGTACGTCGCGCCATTCGCTCCGCCATCGCGCGGTCGGTTGGTGCTCGTTGGCGGTGTACGCTGTGGCTGCATTTGGATTTCCGGTGCCCGAAGTTGCCGGCGGTTGGGATGGCACTCCCTATCCCTGCCAGCACCACAACTGCGGTTGCCGCAGCGCGAGGCAATGCTGGACGCAGTGCTGCTGCTTTTCTCAGCAGGAAAAGTTAGCCTGGGCAGCCAAACGCGGCCTGACGCCGCTCCAGTCGGCCACACCCGCCGCGTCTTCGACCGCCGCAACAAAGGCATGCTGCCAGGGGGCGCACGGTTCGCGAGAGTCCACGGCAATCTCGCAAAAAAGCGTGCCGGATTCGAAATCTTTCTCGACCCGTTCCCCAACCGCCTGCTGCTCCTCCAAGCCCACCGTGTCCAGTCGCTGTTGCGACCGAGCAAGAAAGAGTCGCACGGCACCTGAAGGAACTCTGGTCTTTACGACATTTCAATGCCGCGGGTTAGGCTCGGTTTGGATGGCGATCGCGGAAGTGGTCGCGCCTCCTCCCCCGCAAATTGCCTGTCACATTTCACTTGCCTGTTCAGGCAGCGTTTACGAACAGCGTTCTGATAATCGCGATCTCTCGTACCCGCCCACGGCGCCGCCCGGCTGATTCACTCGCGGCCGCCATCTTGCCAGCGCCTCCGGCCCTTCGCTGCGTTTGCCACGAACGGCCTCCTAACGTGGGTAACCCGCAAACCGACGTTGACTCCGCGAACTTTCCCACAGCGCGAGAAGATTTCAGCACGTAGCAGCGATGCGAGGTCGTGGGACGGGTCCCAGGCCAGATGAGCAACGTTGGCTCGTTCGCGTATCGCTGTTCTCTGCCTGAAACAGGAACGATGGCTGATCGCGCGCTGGCGATGCGATCCCGCGGCGATTTACCTGGTGCGCTACCTTCAGGCACGAGCACGATCCCGCGTGAACCTTGATGGCTGAGGCGCGCTGCGCCTGGCCTCACGCAAAAGATGTTATCCCCGCGCCGCGACATTTGTGCTGCGCCGGAATGCCGGCGCAGCCAAAGTCCGAGCGTCGACGTTGTCCCCTCCCCGAACGAATCCTGTCTTGGACCAACAGACGAGATACACGATATGTCACGCAAACGAGGATTTACCCTGATCGAGTTGCTGGTGGTGATCGCCATCATCGGCATCTTGATCGCACTGTTGTTGCCGGCCGTTCAGTCGGCTCGAGAATCCGCCCGCCGGACCAGTTGCGCCAGCAATCTTCGGCAATTGGGCATTGCCCTGCATAATTACGAATCGCAACACCACACCTTCCCTGGTTTGGGCGCGACCAGCCAAACCAGTTTCTCCATCCAAGCAAGGTTGCTGCCCTACGTCGAACAAACCACGCTGCAAAACCTGGTCGACTTCGACCTTCCCCTCATGCTCGGCTCGGGCGGCAGCCAGTATGTCAATCCGGCGCAGGCCCAGGCCGCCGCCATGCCGGTTTCGCTTTACCTGTGTGCCAGCGACCATCAAGACACGCTCACCGTCCGCGCCCCAACGGGGCGACCTGTCGAAACATGGGCTGGCTTGAATTACATGGTCAACTTGGGCAGCGGACAGGGTTTGAATTACGACGCCACTTCGCCCACCGATGGGTTGTTTTACTACGAATCGCGGATCGGTTTTGGCCATATTCTTGATGGCACGTCAACCACGGTGGCATTGACGGAATCGCTGCGCGGCGACGGAGAATTCCAGCCTGCCAGCGCTGCCGGGGCCGACCCGCGATTGGTTTATGCGAATGTGGGCAGTTGTTTGCGGCCGGCGAATCCCGGCCTGGGACCCGGCGGGCCGCCAGCCATCACCAACCCCAACTTGCAAGCGGTTCTCGACGGGTGCGCGTCGAAACTCTGGTCGGGCGATCGCGGCATGTCATGGCTCTGGGGGCGCGAACACCTCACCACGTTGACGGCCTGGCAACCGCCGAACAGCAAAACGCCCGACGTCAGCGGACATGGACGCGGTTGGTTTGCCGCCCGCAGTAATCATCCGGGCGGCGTCAATGCCCTCTTTGCCGACGTGCATGTAAGTTTTGTCAAGGAGCACGTAAGCCCGGCAACCTGGCGGGCACTGTTCACCCGAGCCGGAAATGATCTGGCAGGCGATTACCATTGATGACAGCGCCGGCGATTTCGTCCGCGATTCGTTCGCGACTCTAGCGACGTGGCAAGCAATCACGCATCGAATTTGCCGTTTCCGCGATCCTGCTGCGAGCCGCGATGGCACATACCGTCAATCCCTTTAGAAAGTAGAGAATAGCCATGCGAAAGATTCATTCAACCGTTCTGGCCGCGCTTTGCGCCGTCGCCTTGTGGGCGACTTCTTGCCTGGCGCACGACACCTGGGTGCAAACGAACACCAACCTCGTCCGCGTGGGCGACCTGGTACACGTGGACTTGATGCTGGGCAACCACGGCAACAACCATCGCGATTACAAGCTGGCCAGCAAAATCACGCTCGCGCCCTGCACGCTGCAGGTGCTAACACCAGGCGGAAAAGCCGTGGACATCAAGCCCGACGTGGTTGACGCCGGCTATGCTCCCAAGGAGGGCTATTGGACGGCGAGGTTCATTCCCGGGGAACAAGGGACGCATGTCGTCGCGCACACGCTCGACACATTGCACGGCACCACGCGCGCCATCAAGAGTGCGAAGACGTACTTTGTGGCCAGTTCCAAGCTCGATCTCAAACCGACGGAAAGGTCCGGCCTGGAAAAGCAGGCCCGCTTCGACCAACCCCTGGGGCATCCCTTGGAGGTGGTGCCCCTGGCCCATCCGGCACTGGGCCTGGGTCCGGGCCGCGCCATTCGGGTCAAGGTTCTCTATCAAGGAACACCGCTGGCCGACGCCAGGGTGTCGTTCATCCCGCGCAGCGCCACGCTGGCCGAAGACTTCGATCCCGACTTCGAGCGTATGACCAATTCGCAAGGCGAAGCGTCCTTCACGCCCAAGGAAGGGGATTACGTGCTGGTGGTGGTCCACCATCGAGAGCCCGATCAACGGGGTAACGGCTACGAACAAACCGCCTACTCAGCCACACTGGTGGTGTACGTACCGCAAAGCTGCCCCTGCTGCGAAGAATGAGGGTACGTATTCCGGTCGGACAGCCGCCGGGCATTTCTTGTCGCGGGTCAACCGCAAGCGGACCCTGACCCCAAAAATCTTCTCTGCAGCTTGCGGAGATCTCAGCGCGTCACTGAGAATGCCCGGCGGCCGAGTTCGATGGCGGCTACTCCTTGAGCGAGGCCAGGTAGGCCAGCAGGTCGGCCACCTGCTCGGCGGTGAAATCGCGGAGCAGCAATTCCGGCATCAGCGATTTTTGCTGCGGATACATGCCTTCGATCTGCGCTGTTTCAAGCATGTGGTCCTTGTTTTGCGCGTCTCGAATCACCACTTGCTTCTCATCTTTGCGGAGCATCAAGCCGGTATAGACGCGGCCCGCATCGGTTTCAATGAGCCAGGTGATCCACTGGGGATCGATGCTCTTGGAGGGTTCGAGAATGCTCTCCAGCAGTTTTGCCCGATCCAGCTTTTTGCCAATCTGGCTCAGATCCGGACCAATCTGGCCGCCGCGACCCCCGATCCGATGGCAGTTCCGGCAGGCCACGTTGGTCGCCTTGTGAAACAACTCCTCCCCCTGGCGGACATCGCCCGGCAGCTTGAGTATTTCTCCAGCGTCGATCACCTCGCCCAACCGCCGCAGGCGCAATTCGTCGGGCAAGAATGCTTCGAAGAGATCGCGAATGGCCGCGTTCGGCTGCGAAGTGGCCGCGGCCAGGATCATTTCGCGGGTATCGTTCGACCACGCCCGCTCGCGAAGCGATTTGGCCAGCAGCATCGCCTGCGATGGCTCGGCCAGCAGTTCGGCCGCGATGCGCGCGCGTTCGCTGGCCCGGCGTTTCACCTGGCTCGCCGCTTGCTCCGCGGCGCGACGATCGGCCTCGGCATAGTCGGCCACCGTGGGTTCCTCCCGCTGGTGCTCGACGGCAACCTGCCGGGCGAGTTTGCGGCGCGTCGACACGGCCTCGGCGGCCTCGCGTTCGAGCGAGACCGCTTCTTCCAGATCCCAGAGCCGCTGCAATTTCATCTCGTCGGCCAAGCGAATGGGCAGCCCGCGAATCCAATCGTGAATCAACTGCACGCCGTGTTCATCGATCAGCCGGGCGCCAATGGCCGGCATGTGCCCCGGGCCCAACTTCGCCACGCGGAAGTACAGCACCGAGCGAAACGGATCGCCAGGGGCCAGAATTTCGGCATTGTGAATGCCAAAGGTTCCCTGCGTGGGGCGTTGGCCAATGCACTGGATCTTGTCCAGCGGCACGTCATAGGGAACATAAATATGCGCGGAGCCGCCGCCGTTGAAACGGTGGCAATGCGCACAATTCACGTGCAGGTACGACCGCGCCCGAAGATCCAGATCGGCTGAAGTATCGTAGGGATTGGCCAGCCGTGGAAGCGTCTCCGGCAAAGCCACGGACCGATGCACCGGCAGCGAAGGCGCGGCCAGTTCTGCCGCCGGCACGTCTTCCGCCGCTTCCTCCAGCAGTCCAATGTGGTGGAGAGTGCGAATCTGATTATCGACAACGTTCCCGTAATCATGATCGCGATTGAGCTGCGGAATGTTGAACGCCAGCGTGTATTCAGCCCAGGGATTATGGCAGCGGATGCACTCATGCCGGGAGCCGAATCGCCAGGTTTGCGCGCGTTTTCCGCCAGGAGCGGCGGGATCGACCACTTCAAACGTTTGCTGGTCGCCCTGCGCCGCCACCAGTTCGGCGTCGGTCTGGTCTTCGTTCCAACGATAGGCATAACCTCGCCATTCGCGACCGTCGAAATGCAGAACCTGCGTTTCCACGCGGCGCCGGCTCGCCGGTGCTTCGGCCTGCAGTTCAAGCGACAATGTTTTGACCAGCACGGTGTCGAGCGGAAAGTCCAGCGTGCGGCTGAACATCGATCCCTCGATGGACTTGGCCTCGGAATGCCGCCGGATTGTCCCCGAACCAGGCACGCCCAACCATCGCTCGCTGTTGGCATGATCGGCCCATTGCTCGGCGTTGATTGAGAACGGCAGCACGCCTGCCGCTGGCCGATGCGCGGCGACATTTTCGAAAATACCGGTGTCGCTCAGCCGGGTGGGGAACGCGTGGTCGCTGGCCGCCACTTCATTGCGGGCAATGGCGTAAACGCCACCGTTGTCATAGTCGAGCAGATACAACTCGCCCTGATGGTCTTCGGCAAAGTCCACCACGCGCACCGTCGGCTCCAGCACCTCGCGCCGTTCGCCCACGCCGCCTTGCTCCACCGGCACGCCCCAGATGCGGCGGGTTTCCCAATCGCCAAAAATGTACATGCCTTGCAGTTCGGGGAACTTCTGCCCCCGATACACAAACCCGCCGGTAATCGAGGCCCCTTCGGTATGCGGGATTTCGACCGTGGGCGGCACAATCGGCGTGGGACCGCGTTGCCGTTCGGCATGCACCGGCTGGTTGCCTTCGGTGATGCTCCAGCCAAAGTTATCGCCCTTGCGAACCCGGTAAACCAGCTCCCACAGTTCCCAGCCCACGTCCCCCACCCACAAATCGCCCGATTGGCGATCGAAGCTCATCTTCCAAGGATTGCGAAGACCGTAGGCCCAGATTTCCCCTCGGGCATTTTCCAGCGATACGAACGGATTGTCTTCGGGAACTCGATAGGACCGATCGCCTTCGGCGCGGTCGACATCGATCCGCAAAATCGCCGAGAGCAGATTGGAAACGTCTTGCCCCGAGTTCAACCCGTCGGGCGGAAACGCCGATCCGCCATCGCCGGTGGAAATATACAAGCAGCCATCGGGGCCAAACTTGAGGCAGCCGCCGTTATGCCCGCCTTGCAGCCAGGTGATGATCAACTGTTCGCTTTCGATATCGCACACTGGAGGGTCGGTTTCGCTGACGCGCAGCCGGGAAACACGCGTGCCGTCGGGGTGCTGTCCCTTTTTTCCATCAGCGTGACTGACCACATAGCAGACATAGCAATAGCGGTTGCGCTCGAATTGCGGATGAAAAGTCAAACCGTACACGGCGTTGAAACGGACCGGATCAGCCTGCTGCTCGTTGAGCCGGCGCACCAGGGCTTGGGTATCGAGAAACAGGTCGGCCTTGCGGCACTCCGGGTCGTTCGCAAACGAATAAATGTTGCCCCGCTGCTCGGCGACAAAAAACCGGTCGGTTCCCCCGGCGGTGGTCAACACCGTGGGTTGTTGGAAGCGCAAATGCGGAAACGCCGGTTGGGCCATGAACGGCAATGGCGGATCGGGCCGGCCGCGAAACTTGGAGGTGGTCCAAACCGTTCGCTGGTCGAGTCCAAACGGACGCGGCTGGTCGCTTGGGCCGGCGTCGCCGCGAGAAATATCGCCTTCGTTCTCGGCGGCGTCCGCGCCCGCGGCAACCAACGACGCCATCAGGATCACGGCTCCGAAAAGGAATGCAATGCCAACAATGGGCCGAGTGGTGCTGCAATGGTGCATGGTCGACATCATCATGGATGGTTGGGCAGGGAAGAACGTCAGTGCAGGCGCCGCCGATCGAGACGCGCGCCCGGCGGTTCATTCAGACGGCCATTATGTCCGGCCCAAACGCTTTGCGAAACCTTGAGCCTCGCGCGACCGCGACACCGGCGTCTCCCGAGCGCAACACAGCAGCCTACCGGCCCGGCGGCGGTTGCGGCCCAATGCCGCCACGCTCTTGGGCTGCCTTTTGCCGCAACAGGTACTGCACCTGGCCTTGAAATTCCGGCGTGTCGGGGAACTGCATTGCCCGATTTTCCGCGGCGCGAATGGCGTCGTCCCAGCGACCCTGTTGCGCGAACAGCGAAATCAACCCCTGGTAGGCGTCCAAATCGCGAGGGTCTTGCTGCAACAACTCCCGGTACTGAAAAACAGCCTCTTGCGGCCGGCCCAATTGATGCAGCGCCACGGCGTAGTTGTAACGAATGCGTGGCACGTCCGGCGCGTACTTCACCGCTAGTTCAAAGCTCTTCAACGCCTCGTCAAGTCGAGCCTCTTCGGCCAGCAGCATGCCCAGATAATAGTGCGAGTCGGGCAACTCCGGCGCATGCTCGATCGCCTCGCGCAGCAGCTTTTCGGCTTCGGCGTTCTTGCCCTGGTAGTTGTAAAGCTGCGCCAGATTGATCCGCGCCGGCACGTAATCGGGTTCCAAACGAATCGCGTTCTGGTAGGCTTCGATCGATTTGGCGAATTGCCCCAGGTTGCCGTACATCACGCCCAGGGCGAGGTGTGCCGCGGGCTGATCATTCAACTCTTCTTGTCCCGCGTAGAACTCGACCAACGCCGCTTCAAAGGCCGTCGCTTCCTCGTCGCTCAGAAATGCCCTCGGCACAATGGAAATAGTCCGGACTGCCTCCACCCGAACCGCTCGCAAGGGATCGCTCAACCGCGGGCCGGCGCGAGAGCGAATTTCGTTGAATTGCCGCCGCAGGGCTTCGCGCTGCTCCGGTTCCAGTTGCGTCATGCTCCACACGTCGGTGACTCGAGTCGGAAAGAACGTGTCGATATTGCGCACGGCGGCCAGCCGCACCATGGGTTCTTCGTCCGCCAAGGCGCGATCGTTGGCCGAGAGCGCCGCGGCGGTCGGGTACCGGTCGAAGTGGCTCACCGCCGTGGCCCGCACCACCGGCCCCGCGCTGGTTCGGTCTTGCGCCAAGGCGGCCAGGCGTTTGACGATTTCTTCGCGATCTTGGTCGGGGTTGCCGGGTGTGGCGCCGTTGGTCGAAAGCGATCCTCGCCGCGCCGCCGCCAGCGTGTAGCCAAAATGAGGCGGGCGGTGCTTGTTGTCGGGAAACCAGCGTTCGATCCAATCGGCCGACCAGCGGTTGGCCCGCCGTACTTCTTCCTCGGCCAGCGGATCCTTGGCCTCGGCCGCATCGAGCCAGGCGCCGTAGCTCGTCCATTTTTCGTTCTTCGTTTTGTTGATATGGCAGCCGGCGCAGGCGTTGGGGGTGTTGAGGTCCAGGCTCACGTCGGGACGCGGCACCCGAATGCTGTGATCGCGACGCGCGTCGATCACCATGTAATTGCGGCTGGGCATGTGGCATTCCACGCACTGCGCGCCGATGCTGCCGGCCGGATGGTGATGATGGCTCTCAACGTCGTACTTGGCCGGCGTATGGCAACGCGTGCAAAGCGAGTTGCCCTGGGCCCGAAGTTTCACGGAATGGGGGTCATGGCAATCGGTGCAACGCACGCCCTTGCGGTACATCAGGCTCTGCAGGAATGAACCGTATTCGTACACCTCGTCGTGGATCTGTCCGTCAGGAAAGTACAAACCTTCATCCAGCAGCGACAGCGCGTAATGGTCCATGTAACGATGCCCCGGCTCGAAGCCGGGATGGACCACGTGGCGGCGAGAATGGCACGGGGCGCAGCTTTCCAACTGCGGCGTGGAGTCGGCGCCTTTCAAGTTTGGCAACCCATACCCGTACCGACGATCCCAAAACAGCCAGCGGTCTTCCGCCAGCCTGGCGTGCAGGCTGCCGGGCCCATGGCAGGTTTCGCAACTCACGTTGATTTCTGAGAACGTGGTGTGATACCGGTCGGTCTTGAAGTCGTAACTTTTGCGCAGGTTGGTCGAGTGGCATTCGGCGCACATGTAGTTCCAGTTTTGTCCGGCCCCGGTCCAGTGCAGCCAGTCCCCCGCCCGGACGGGCTCGGCATGCTCCTGGCCTTCCGATTCGTGCTGGCGGTGAGGACTGCCCTGGTAGAGATGGTACCAGCGCCGGCGGTTCACATCCCAGGCAAATGGCAGCACCTGCACGCGGCCGTCGGGAAACGCCACCATGTACTGCTGCAAAGGCCGCACGCCGAACACGTACTTGATTTGGAAATCGGCCAGCTTGCCGTCGGGACCGTCGGTGTGAATGAAATATTCGTCGCCGCGGCGGAAAAACTTCGACGTGATGCCATGGTACGAAACGGTGGCGTTCTCGAAATCGCCAAGCACCGTTTGGGGCGTGGCCAGATCCATCGCCAGGTCGTGATCGGAACCGTGCCACCGGTCATATTCCTGGCGATGACACTCCGCGCACTTGGCGCTGCCCACGTAGCTCTTGGTTTCTCCCGGAGGCAAGCAAAACCACCAATCCGCGGCTGCCACCCCGCCGGCGATGATCGCCAAGGCCAGTACGATGAGCCAAAACGTTTTCAGGCGTCGCACGAAGGCTCCGTCGCTGCTGGCGAAATTTGCGGATGCTGGCGATGGCCGCTCGCAAGCGAGGGCCGCAGGCTGGGAAAGAGCACGTTCCGTCTGCTAGCGCTTGGGCGCCACTGCCGTCAAAACGCGACCAGACCGGTTTAATTGGTGAGCGGGTTGACACGCTCTTTCCAGGGAAAATTCTTCTTGCGAGCGTAAATGTCGAGAAACTTCTGCACATAGTTGCTGCCGAGGTTCAGGTTCGGCAGGTTCAGCATCTTGGTCCCCTGCAACGTGGTGTTCACTTCCAACAACAGGGCGTTTTTATCGTCCTGGCTGCGGCGGCCTCTTTCCAATTGCTGCATGATCTTCTTGGCGTCGGAAAGCGAACTCCCCTGGCGGTCTCCCACCAGAACGTATACCGAAACAGGGCCCTGCAGCGAAGCGTGATTCAACGCCTTGATCATGTCGAGCGTCTTGAACTTCCATTCGGGAGAAAGCAACACCAAGGCTTTGACATCTTGCCCTTGCTTGCCGGTGGGAAGCGGCGGCCAACTCCAGTCGTAGGCCGTGTAAATCGCAGCCAAAATGCACGATGTTTCCGCGGCGACAATCGACATGGCATCGATGTTCAAAGCCCCCTTGTTGTTTTCTCCCATCAGGAAGTTTTTGCAGGCGTCGAGATCGCGGCCGATCGCCTCGTAATCCTTGGGCGAAAACTTGGAAACATCCAACGTTTCGGTTCCGCGGCGGGTGCTGTTCCCATGGCCCCGCAGGTCGGGCACCAGCACGGCGAACCCATCTTTTTGCAGCAACAACGCCAAGTCGTGGTAGTCAGCCCGCGATCCCCCCATGGCATGCAACATCAACACCGGCACGGCCTGTTTCTGCATCAAGCTGGCGTAATAAGTGGCGGTAATGTCGACGTTGTCCTTGGTTTTGAGCCCAATCTCCACCGGATCCGGTATCTTGGGCGGTTGCTGAGCGGGCAATTCCGCCAAAAACAGTCCGCACCAGGCGGCCGCCAGCGTGCCGGCAAATAGCAGTTTTCGAGTCTGCATGAGCTGTCATCCCAATGCGTGCGAGTTTTTCAACCGATTCGACAATACAACACTACTATGCAGACTACGATGCAACTGTTCGCGCAGCCATAATCCAACCACCCCAGAGATGACGAACAGATGGCGCTCCAGCGACTTTGGAGCCCGCAATCAGGCCCTCCCCCGGTCGCCAGCCGCGTTCGCGCCGCAAGCGCTTTGGCAACGATGGCTTCTGGGGTTCCTACTGGCATTTTCCATGTTATGCCGCCCACTGGGGGGCGTCAATCTTTCCGTTGTGGCGGCAATGCCTTGCGACACGTGTTGCCCTCAGCCGCAAGCTCCCTCTATAATGCCCAGCTTTGTGAGGCAATCGGTCCCGCCAACCTCCCCGATTGCGGGCGACGATACCTCGGCAGTGCCGGTAAACCCTGAGAGTGGCAAGGAAAGAAGTCCATGGCGCAAGGCAAATATCTGTTCACTAGCGAGTCGGTCAGCATGGGGCATCCCGACAAGCTGGCGGACCAAATCTCCGACGGGGTACTCGATGCGCTGCTCGCTCAAGACCCCTACAGTCGCGTCGCCTGCGAAACGCTGGTCACCACCGGCATGGCCATGATCGCCGGAGAAATTACCAGCAAGGCGATCGTCAATTACCCCGAGGTGGTGCGCCAGGTCATTCGCGAGGTTGGCTATACCCAAGAAGACATGGGCATTTCGGCCGACACCTGCGCCGTGCTGCTGTCCATCGACAAGCAAAGCCCCGACATTGCCCAAGGCGTCGATGCCGACGCGGCCCATCACAAGGATATTGGCGCCGGCGACCAGGGCTTGATGTTCGGCTTTGCCTGCAACGACACTCCCGAGTTGATGCCGCTGCCCATCGCGCTGTCGCACCGCATTCTCAGTGCCCTCACCGCAGCGCGATTTGCCAACCAGGTGCCTTGGCTGCGCCCCGATAGCAAGAGCCAGGTGACGATCGAATTCGATGGTTTCCGACCCGTTCGCGTCGATACCGTGGTGGTGTCTACCCAGCACGCTGACAAGGTTGGCGGAAAAGAAGTTTCTCAACAGGAAATTTCCGATTTCGTCATCAATCAAATCGTGCAACACTGCTTGCCCGATGACCTGGACAAGTCGAAGGTTAAATACCACATCAACCCCACGGGGCGATTTGTCCGCGGAGGGCCGCACGGCGACTGCGGATTAACCGGGCGCAAGATCATTGTCGACACCTACGGCGGCTGGGGTCGCCACGGCGGCGGCGCCTTTAGCGGCAAAGACCCGACCAAGGTGGATCGCAGCGCGGCTTACATGGCCCGGCACGTGGCGAAGAACATTGTCGCCGCCGAATTGGCCGATCGTTGCGAAGTCCAATTGGCCTACGCGATTGGCGTTTCCGAACCGGTAAGCGTCCACGTCGACACTCAAGGCACGGGACGGATCGACGACGCGCGGATTTGCAAACTGGTGCGCGACATCTTCCCGCTTTCGCCGCGCGGCATCATCGAATACCTCGATCTGCTGCGACCCATTTTTCGCAAAACAGCCTCGGGCGGCCACTTCGGTCGCAGCGAGCCCGAATTCACCTGGGAAAGCACCGCCGCCGCCGAAAAACTATCGGCGGCCGCCGGGGCTGCCACGGCATCGTCGTAAGGTGTCGCTTTGCCGCGTTGCCTAGGGGAGCATACCCGTGACGGAGGCCCCACCCGTCGACACCCAGGCGACCGAGCACTCGGCTGCCAACCTTGATGATGCGCTGGCTTCGTTCCTGCGCTCGTTCCGATATGTTTTGCTGTCGCTACTCTGGCTCTGGCTGTTTTCCTTGGCCGGGCTCCTCTGGCTGCGCCGCGCGCAAGGCGCGCTTACCCAACCGCCGTCCTTCTGGCTGGGGTTGTTCGCCGGAGCAGGGCTTGCGCTGGCAGCAATCGCCGTCCGTTACCTGAGCCGACCTTGGCCAGCCGAGAGGCCGGCGACCGCAGCGGCTTCGGTTCCAAGTTCTGCGATCGCCACCCGGATCCAGCGGTGGAGTACCTTGGCAGCCGATCGCAGGTTGGTCTTGCCGCTGCCCACCGTGTTGCTCGCCGTGATCGCCTTGGCGATCTCCATTGGCGGGGGTAGCGCGCCCGGTTTGGTCACCCTTTGGGCACTGTTGGCCAGCGCCGAAACCTGGTGCTGGACCCGAACGCTGGCGACTGGCGCCGCGCCAGGGCAAGCAACGTCCTATAAAGCAGGCATTGCCAACGAAACATCCCAACCCGCGTTCGAGCACCCGACCGCCACGGTTAAAGCAGGCCCGTCGACAGCAGCGGCGCCACCGCTGACTCTGGCCGCCCCCACCTGCGATGCAAGCAACGGACAGGCGGATCACGCGAGCGATTCTGCTCCCGATTCTCAACAACAGGCCGTCACGCCTCGTTGGCAACCGGAGTCCATCACGGAAATCGGCGAGCGCGATGAGGGTCCAGCGTTTCTCCCAGCCGAGGTAGATCAACAGTGGAAACGCTCGACGCTCGAAGACGGCTCGCAAGTGGTGCAAGGAATGGTACGCGTCCGGTTCGCGGCCGGGCAACGCACCACCAGCGCGCATCTGGCATTCTGCCCTCCGTTGGCAGGCTCGCTGGAGCTGGAATTCGAGCAGGTCGATGGTCCCGAAGCCCGCATTCAGTTGGGGCAACTCTTGCCACATGGCGCGAGGCTCGACATCCGCCTGCCGCAGGCATCTCCAACGCCAGATTCGGTGGTAATCGACGTTGCGGCGCAAGCCAGGATGGATAGCCCTGCGGAATGATCTGGGGGGCGTCGCCGGAACGGGCGAAATATCTGCGCCGATGGCTTCCGCTAGCAGTGCCAGGTGGACCATCTGAATCGGGCTAGGTTCGCAACGAAGCGCAGACTATACTCCCCGGCCCTCTCTCCCGAGATTGCGCCGCCAGGATGGTCGGCAGCAACGCTGGCGCAGGCAGCACACGGATCGGAGAGTTTACGGATTCGGAAGCAACACGACAGGAACGTCGACACGTCGGACGGGTCCCCGCGGACCGACGTGTGGCGCGTCAGCACGGATGCACGACGTAGCTTGCTCAATCCAACCCCGGCAGCGGCGGTGCGATGGCGCATTCGCGGCTTGCTCCATTGACTGCGCGCTCTCGCCCCGCCCTATGCCATGGCTGCCGGCAAGGGACTGCGCTACACTTGTCCGTCGCGTGGCTTGCCTGTCGATCTTCCTGGCGACGGTCAGCGTCTGTCTCGTCCCTTTCTCACTGGCGGCTTCCGCGGCCGAGGACTCCAGTTGGAACGTGCGGATCGCCTGGGGCGGCGGTACGGCCCGGCAGTGGCGAGGCACGATTGCCATTAACGATGGCACTCTCGGCCTGCTTGCTCCGCTCGGTATCGAAGCGGACGAACCTGGCTCCATGTGGTGTGAAGACGGAAAACTCGTTATCGAACAACCGAGTCCTCGTAGTTACGACGGTCTCGACTTGACGGCCGTCGCGCCGCGCACGGCCAAACTCACGATCACGCTGATGGCCGGCGGCTCGACAGATGCCGCTCAGCCCCACGTGGTTGAGGTCCCGCTGCAACAACTCATCGAGCAATATCACACGAGCGCCATCGACGACCAGGGAAATCAACTGCTGGTTCGCCGAACTCCGGGCGACCCATTGCGGATCGAGCCGGAGCGGGCCTCGTTGATTTTCCAGCCGGGCGAAACATTTAAAGCCCGGCTGCGCCCCAATGTTCTGCCGATCGCCGGCGAAACCAAAGTGCGGTTCAAACTCGAGCTGCGTTCGGCTTCCACCGACGAACAAAAATGGGTCCAGCACGTGGAGCACACACTCCCGCTGGCGCCGCCTGCCGCAGGGTCGGCGGCGGGATTGGAACGTGAGACGTCGCAAATCGCCGTGGAGTTTCCGCTGCCCGAACAAGAAGGCGTGTACAACCTGATGGTGGAGGCCGCCACGCTCAATCTGCGCACGCGATTGGGGTTGAAGCAGGTGCTCAGCCGCCGTTGGGTGCAGTTGCTGGTGCTTTCGCCCACGGTGGCCAACGAGAACGCCGCCTCCTGGCAAACGGCGCACGAATTCGATCCGGCCAACGTTTCCTGGCTCAAGCGAATTTCGGATCTTCCCCTTCCCGGCTTTCGCAGTGGCCCGCTGGGAAACGGCGCCAGCCGCATTCGAGAATACCCCTTGGGCCGAATCGTGGAACTAGCCGCCGGGGGATCCGATGGCGATAGTTGGCAAGCTTATCCGCTGCCGATTTCCACGATCGGCGTACCGCACATTCTGGAGATCGACGTCCCGAGCGACATTCCGCAATCGCTCGGCATCAGCGTCCTGGAATCAGGGACTGGCCGCACCACGCCCGCGACATCGCTCGATTCGGGCTTCGATCTGCCTGCCGCCTCCAACGGCTCGCGCCGCTGGTTGAAACATCGCCTGGTATTCTGGCCGCGAACGGCGGCGCCCTGGGTGCTGTTGCACAATCGCCGTCCCCACATGCCCGCGGTCTATGGCAAAGTCCGTCTGCTGACCGGCCCCGCGCAGTTACCGCCGCGGCAGCCGTCCGAGTTTGCGCCCGAACGCAGCGTGTTCGCCTATCTCGACAAGCCGATGTTCAGCGACAACTTTTCCGGTCCCAAGGCCAGCGACGCCTGGAGCGGCCGGGCGCTGGACGATTGGTCCACCTTTTACCTGGGCGGAACCCGCCTGGTGGAATATCTTCGCCACCTGGGCTACGGCGGCGCCATGCTCACCGTGGCCGCCGACGGCAGCGCCATTTACCCCAGCGACTTGCTGCAGCCCACACCGCGATTCGACACGGGATCGTTCTTTGTTTCCGGACAAGATGTCGTCCGCAAAGACGTGCTGGAAATGTTGCTCCAATTGTTCGATCGCCACCAGCTCAAGTTGATTCCGGCCATTGATTTTTCCGGCACGCTCCCCGAGCTGGAATCCATCCTTCGGGCCGGCGGGGTCGAAGCCGAAGGTTTGGTTTGGGTGGGCAGCGACGGCCTCTCCTGGCGGCAACGATATCCCGGCGGCGGTCCCTTGGCCTATTACAATCCGCTCCACCCCCGCGTGCAGTCCGCCATGCTGCAAGTGGTGCGCGAACTGGCCCAACGCTGCTCGGGACATCCCTCGTTCCAGGGAATCAGCCTCCAACTCTCGGCGCAAGGGTTTGCTCAACTTCCCGGCGGCGATTGGGGATTCGACGACACCACCATCGCTCGGTTCACCCTCGATACCGGCATCGACGTCCCCGGCAGCGGACCGAACCGGTTCGCCGTTCGTTCCCAGTTTCTGCTGGGACCGCAACGCGCGGCCTGGCTGAACTGGAGGGCGGGCGTCATGAAGAACCTGTACCGCGCCATCCGGCGCGAAATCGTGCTGGCCCGCCCCGATGCATTCTTGGTGCTTTCAGGCGGGCGATTGCTTGATGGACCGCCCTGGCAAACACGGCTGGTGCCCACGCTTCCCCAGCGCTTGCGCGCCGAAAACGTGCTGCTCGAACTGGGACTCGATCCGCAACTTCATCGCGAACCCGGCCTGGTGCTGCTGCGTCCCGAACCGATCGGCACTTCGATCTCGGTGGGCGCTGTTGCCCCGCAACTAAATTGGGAAGTGGCCGCCGCCCTGTCGGGGCCGCGCGGCGCCGGCGTTCTCGAAGCCAGCGTGTTCCAGCATGCGACCGTCGATCCGCAATCGCCGTCGTTTGTCAGCCTGTCGCCCTTCGTGCATGGCGTTGGTTGGACCGCGGCCCAATTGCCGCCAGCGGCGGAATTCAATCGACGTCGTTTCGCGCGGCACATGGCCGCCTTCGATACCCAGATGTTTTTCGACGGCGGGTTGATGCTTCCCCTAGGGCAAGAAGAACCCCTCAGCGAGTTCCTGGCCGTGCTGCGCGAACTGCCCGCGGCCGGCTTTCAAACCTTGGAGCACGCGTCTCAACCGCTCACCGTGCGAACCGCCGTCAAAGACGATCGCACCTGGATCTACCTGGTCAACGATTCCCCGTGGCAAACGAAAGCACGGGTTTATTTGCAAGCAACCTCCGAATGCCAGCTTACCCGACTGGGACTCGACCCCCGAGTCGTGCCCCTGCAAAACGCGTCCGACGGCTTGATCTGGCAACTGGAGATCGAACCCTATGGGTTAGCGGGCGGATGGCTCAATGCCCTGGGAATTAAAGTCACCAAGGTGGAAGTCGATCTGCCGCCCGATTGCCGCCAGCCGCTGACCGCGCGCCTGGAGGACCTGGCAGCCCGAGCGGCCTCGCTGCGCAATCCTCCCACTCCCCTGGCCCTGGCCAACCGCAGCTTTGAAGAAGCTTCGCCGGCGGATAGCCAGGCGGGCCCCATCGCTTCGTGGACGGCATCCACTTTGCCCGGCACCCAAGTGGAACTCGATCGCAGCCAGGCGCACCAGGGCCTGGCGAGCGTAAAACTTCGCAGCGATGGTCCCCTGCTCACGCTGGCCAGCAATCCCATGAAACCGCCACAAACCGGGCGATTCGCCGTCAGCGTCTGGCTGCGCGTGGCCGATCCCAACCAGCAGCCTTCCCTGCGATTGGCGATCGACGGCCTGGTGAACGGCGGACAATACTACCGGCACGCGTCCGTCGGCGCAGGCGAGCGCGTCGTCAAAATTCAAGATCGTTGGACCCAGTTCATCTTTCAGGTTCACGACTTGCCCACCCGAGATTTGTCACAATTGCGCATTCGCTTCGACCTGATGGGCCAGGGCGAAGTTTGGATTGATGAAGTGCAATGCTTCGACCTGCTCTTCAATCGCGACGAGCTGATCGAACTCTCCAAGCTGATCACACTCGCAGGCGTAAAACTGCAGAACAACGAGATGACCGATTGCCTGCGCTTGCTCGAAGGCCACTGGTCGCGGTTCTTGCTCACTAACGTGCCGCCAGTCACCTCCTCAAATCTGGCAACGAACCCCTCTCCGGCCACGCAGGACAGCGAATCGCCTGCCAGCCAGACCCCTCTTACCGCGGGCGAAATGCCCCCCACCGCCACGCCATCCGACGAAGCGCCGCGCACCGGTTTCAAAGACCGCATGAAGCAATTTGTGCCCCGCTGGATGCGATTCTAACCTCGCTCGCGGCGCACGAGGGATGTTGTCCGCAATCATAAGCCGGGCGCGAACGTTCTCCTCGTGGCCAAGAGACTTGGCAGCTTGTTATTCGTTACTGCAGCCAGCCCTCGCGGAGTTGCCCCTTGAGACCTGGGCCTGGGCGCCTCGGTGACATGCACACCGAAACCAGGCCAGACCTAATCTGGCGTGGTAAAGGTTGCCGACGGCATGGCACTCCGAAGCACCCGTCACGTTGCGTCCTACAAATCTCACGTGCCCGTTACGCCGGTCCAACCCGGGGCGTCGCTCGCCGGAAACGACTCTTCAGAAGCCGTTTCCACTTCTTCTGGCAAGTCTACAGGCGGAAGAATCAGGGTCAGCAGCAGCCAACTATCCTCGCGCCCGAGCACCGCATGCGGCTCCCGGCTGGGCAAATGCAGTAACTGGCCCGGCGTCAGTTCGTGCGTCTCGCCCAAACAGGTGAAAGCCACCTTGCCTTCCAGGCACTGCACGACCAGGGGCCCTGGCGCCCGGTGAGAGGGAATCTCCTTGCCCTGCGCGACATGCAGTCGAATCACCTCCAGGGCGTCGGTTTTCAGCAGCACGACGGTCTTCTGCGGGTCGGCTTCTTGCGGCAGCAAGCTGACAACTTCGCCCGACTGGGCATGTGGAACAGCCATGGCATTTCGCTCCCATTTGAGTGGCTTGTAGAAGGCCAGCCTCTGGCTGCATTGTCGCCTGTCGCACGCCAAAGGCAAATTCGCGGCCGCGCCAATCGTCGTTGGCTCGGGCCGTTCCATAACCTGGAAGCAATTCGCGTGCCAGGTATACGGGGGGGGCGATTACACTTCCACCGTCACCAAATAAATGGCCATTGCCAGTCCCAGGGCGGCCAGAAACAGCGCCAAAATCAATTCAAACACGCTGCGCCGAGGTCGGCCCAATTCGCTGGTGCTGAAGTTGCGCAAAAACTCCAGATGACGCGCCGCCGCGCACAGGTTTACCGCCACGCCAATCAGGACCAGTGCCGTGCCCATCCAAAGTGAAAAACCAGTCGACGACTTCGCAGGAAGTTGTTCCACGGCCACCAGTTGTCGCAAGAACAGCCCAAATCGGGCAACCAAGAACCCAAACCCCATCAGGGCCAAGGCGGTGCGAATCCAGGCCAACAGCGTGCGCTGCCCCGCCAGAAACGTACGCAACTCGTCCGACGACGGAAGCGATTGGGGCATGGCCTCGGGCAAATTGGGGGGAGACATCGGTTGTTGCTCTACCAACTGGGTTGTTCTGCTGCCGGTTCGTTCAACGAGGAAGAATCGGTGAAAACCGGACTGCGATTTCGTGAAAAACCGCTCCGGGCAGTGCCGTTGTACAACTGGCGTCAACGAAAGCAATTGCAAGCGGGCGGGAGGGCTGCGTAAAATACGTTGGCCTCAGCCGAACAAACAAGGGCTTGGGAATTCGATCTTCCCCAGCCATGGACGTAAAGCTCCCAAGTTGCCGGGGCTTTCCTGCCGGCTGCGGCGACGACACGGCTGACGTTCCCGGCGCAGAAATTCTGGCGGCGGTCGAGCTGGACCAGCATTTCTGCTGTTGGCGTCTGTTTCGCCCCGGGGGCGGCTTCCGCAATCGCCTGGTGGGAAGCATCTTTTATGGTCGATTCCGCGCAACGCGGCAACCAGTCCGCCCAAGGCGGTTTGAGCGCCAGTGTCTTGGTGCTCAACCGGTTCTACGCCCCCGTGCATGTGGTTTCGGTGCGCCGGGCTATCTGCCTGTTGTTTCGCGATCTGGCCGAAGTCATCCACGTCGAAGAAGGTCGATTCACCAACTACGATTTCGCCCGCTGGGTCGAAATGAGCGAACTACTCGCCGAGGAGCGTCGCGCCCATGACGATTGGGTCATCGCGATTCGCTTCCAGCTTCAGGTCCCTCGAATCATCCGGCTGTTCGATTACGATCGCTTGCCCCGCAAGACGGTTCGTTTTAGCCGGCGAAATATTTTTGCCCGCGACGGCTACCGCTGCATGTACTGCCGCAAACGTTTTCCGCTACAGCAACTGAGCCTCGACCACGTGGTCCCCCGCAGCCAGGGCGGCGCAACCGATTGGGAAAACATCGTCACCAGTTGTGTTCGCTGCAACGTGAAGAAAGGCGGCCGCACGCCGCACGAAGCTCAAATGGGCCTGGCCGAGCAACCGGTCCGACCCAAGCGCAGCCCCCTGCTCAACAGCAAACTCAAAAACCCCAAGTACGTGGCTTGGCGGGCGTTTCTGGAAACCGACGGCTACACCGTCGACGTGGGGTAACGCCGTGAACGGCTAGCCGTCCGGTGGCAGGCGCCAGCGCCCGATCGCGCGGATAACGTCGCCGAGCGTGTGCAAGGGACCGCTGTCGATCGCATCGGGCGAAATCCTCGCGGCTCGCAAAACACCCCCCAACCAGCATTCCTGAATTGCCAGCTTTTCGGCGGCCTCTTGCGGCGATAGATCGTCGTGCTTCAACACGCCGTTCAGTTCCCAGTTCAGCTTGTCGAGCGGGGTCTCTGGCTGCCAGTCGTCCGGAAAGCCGCAAGCAATATCTGCCAGTGACACCAAGAAATCGACCATCCTTGCGCGAACCAGCGGTGGAGAATTCCCAAAGTGCTGTTGCAACCAGGCGGTGGCCTCGCGAACCATTCGGGCATTGTGCCGCCAGATCCATACCTGGTAGACCAGGCAAGCCGGCAGGCACCACAGCAGCACCCCACTCCAGAATTCGGACTTTTCCGTCAGGCTGAACAGCCAGGCCATCACCCCCAACATGCAAGCCCAGAATAAACCCGTGGCATCGATCGGACGCCGCCGGAAGCAAGCGGAATCGGCCTTAACGCTCCCGCACGTTGTTTCCATGCTTGCGCTCCGTCGCCTAACGAATTGCCTCACCGCGGTTTACCGGGCGGCAACTTCCGTTCGGGCAAAAATTCCTCCAGCGGCAGCAGATAATTCGGCAGCCAGCCCATCGGCACCGTCACCCCCGTGATCCATCGGGCGTCGTCCGATGTCAGAAATGCCAGCGCCGCGGCCACGTCGTGCGGAGAACCCAAGCCCAGTGGGTGAGAACCCGCCATTTGCGCCGGGTCGACCTTGCCATCCATGCGGGCGATATGATGCGCGGTCATCGGCGTCGGCACCAGCGCGGGCGCGACGCACAGCGCGCGAATTCCCCGCGGGGCCAGTTCCACGGCCAAGCCCTGCAGCATGGCAATCAGGCCGGCCTTGCTGGCCCCGTAACCGGGAAAGCCGGCGCAAGGCGCCAAGGCCAATGTGGAAGCAATTCCAGCAATCACCCCGCCGGGAGCCGTCAAATGCGGCAAGGCAGCCCGGGTAAGCCGCATCGCCCCGGTGAGATTGACGTCCAACAACCGCTGCCAATCGTCGTCCGAAATCTTTTCGAAGCGAGAGGCGACTTCGATGCCGGCGTTGTTGATCACCACGTCGAGCCGACCGAACCGCTCCACGCAACCTTGCACCCATGACTGCACCTCCGCATGGCTGGTGACATCGCAGGCCATGGACCAATGCGGCACATTCCAGCGCTCGAGCTTGCGCAATAACCGCTGCGGAGTCGTTCCAAAATAGCCAATGGCGAGCGATGCCCCTTCGCGAGCGAACCGCTCCGCCGTCGCCCCCCCGATCCCTTGGTCGCTCACGCCCGAGATCATCACAACTTTGCCCACAAAACGCCGGGAGTTGGGAGGAGGCGCCGTGCTCGCAATCGCAACAGGTTTCGCATTGTTTTCATTCACAAAGATCGCTCCCGGGGAGAAATGAGGACCAGCGGAGCAAGGGACAGCGATGGACAATCCTGCGTCCTCGGCGGTAGCGCTTCGCGACACAATCGTGTTCGTTGCTCTCCGCCAAATCAATCCCGTCGAGAAATCGCTTGGAATATCAGACGACTACATCTTATCTCGATGGGGGCCGGTTCCCCCAGATAGCAGGGGGCATTTTTATTCGCTCCCCATCAGGTTCGGACGCGCATGAGGGAGGATGTACGGAATTTGCCGGCCGTTGCCATCGCAAACCAGGATCGGCCACGGCCCGCGAATGTCTTTCAATCAAAGAAGTTGGCACGATCCGATTCCGGGAAGCGCTGGCGCTGCTATCCCCAGTCAACAAGCGCACAATCGCCGCGTTTTGCACAAAGTTCTGGCGAACATGGCCGTCCTCGCCGCGTGTCTGATGCTAGCGAGCATTCTTTCAGGGCGTGCCGCGGGAGTCGACTTCGCCTCAATTTACGGCCCAATCGCGTTATGTTGCTGTCCGTAGGGAAGGGTTGGCAGTATTATTGAGGAGAGACAACATTGCCAGAGGCATGGTTGTCCGCGGGAGTCCCGCCCGGCGGCAGGAGTCGCCGTCAAAAGCTGCTATTTCACCGGGGGGGGCATCTTTCGAGAGCAGATCATGGGAGTGCCACAAGTTGTTATCGTCGGTCGGCCCAATGTCGGCAAATCCAGTATCTTCAACTGGTTGGTTGGCAAAAGGTTGGCGATCGTCAACGATCAGGCCGGCGTTACCCGCGACCGTCTCAGCTACCTGCTTTGTATCCGCGACCGCTACTTCTTCGAACTGGTCGACACAGGCGGCATGGGCATCGAAGACGTGGACAACCTCACCGCCGAAGTCGAAGAACAAATTGAAGCGGCCTTGCAATCCGCCGACGTGATCTTGTTTGTGGTCGACACCCAGGCTGGTTTGATGCCGCTGGATGAAGAAGTGGCCAAGCGACTGCGGTACATCGACAAACCGGTCATTTGCGTGGCCAACAAGACCGACACCGATAAGCTGAATTCCCAGGCGGACGAGTTCTACAAGCTGGGCCGCGGCAAGCTAGTCCGCGTGAGCACCGCGCACAATCGCGGCATGAACGAGCTCATGCACCACATTCTCGAACGGCTCCCCAAGACCGATCCCCACCAGTCATCCGCCGAGACCGAAGAACCCACGATGAAGGTGGCCATTGTCGGCCGCCGCAACACCGGAAAGAGCACGTTTGTGAACACGCTCGCCAAGGCCAAGCGGGTGATCGTGAGCGAAGTACCCGGAACGACACGCGACAGTATCGACGTGCGTTTCGAACTCGACGGCAAGCAGTTCATCGCCATCGACACCGCCGGCCTCCGGCAACGCAACAAGAGCCTTTCCGACGACATCGAGTTCTACAGCATGCATCGCGCTCAACGGAGCATTCGGCGGGCCGATGTGGTGTTCTTGTTCTTCGATGCGAGGGAAACCATCAGCCGGGTAGACAAACAACTGGCCAACTACGTGGCCGAGCAGTACAAGCCGTGCGTGTTTGTCGTCAACAAGTGGGACCTGCTCGCTGGCCAAACCTTCACCGAAAAATGGGTCCGTTACCTCCGCGACACGTTCCGCAACATGTGGCACGTACCGATCGCATTCATCACTGGTCAAACCGGCAAGAACGTGAAGGCGCTGCTGAACCATGGTCAAATGCTGTTCAAACAGTCGCTGACCCGCGTTCCCACCCCCGACCTCAACCGGCTGGTGCAAACCGCCGTGGAGCGCAATCCGCCGCCCCTGCGAAAAGGCAAACACCCCAAGATCTTTTTCGCGACCCAGGTCGGCGTGCAGCCTCCCACCATCGTGCTTTTTTGCAATAACCCCTCGGCTTTCGACGACACCTATCGCCGGTACCTGCTAGGCGTGTTTCGCGATGAACTGGTGTTTGGCGAAGTGCCAATCAAGCTCTATCTGCGCAAGCGCGACAGCCACGGTGGCGGCGGCAATCAAGAAGAAGAACTTAGCCGCCTGGTGTAAGTCGCCCCTCCACCTGACCCTCGTCAACGGCGCAACCGTGCCCACTTGGGATCGCGCGCTCCCGAGCATCCAGTCTGCCCAACGAGGGTTCGCACGTATGTTGCGCCAAACCAGGCAATCGGCGCCCGGCCCCCCTTCTGCTGCCTGGCCACCCACCCAAATAGGGTAACTTTTTCTTGCATCTGCCCTGCGGTTATGTGATCATCCAAGGCAAGCGATCCATCATTCTTGGGTTATGCGTGCCCAGGAGCCTCCCCATCGATCCGATGCCCATCCGGATGTTGGAACGCCCACGAAGAACCAGCGTGCCAGCGCACCCATGTATTCTTGCACGGCGCTGAGCGACGAAGCGGTGAAAGGCAGTCGCCATCAAAGTTGGCGGCAGGCCGAGATTCCTTCACGGCGCCACCGCGTCGGAGCGGGGCGTGCGATCGTGAATATCTGGCGATTCCCCATTCTTTCCCGTCAATCTCTCGTGATAACGCCCGTAATGCGTTGCGGCATCGGTATGACCTGGCACCAACCACCCCACGGGGCAAAGTACAGCGTGTCGTCGTACTCCTACGATGTCGCTCCAACGCACCTCGGATCTGCACGGAAGACCGCCATGACATGGATCAAAAGAACTGCGGCCCTGGCCCCACTTTTCTTGCTGGCGTTCCAACCCATCCCGGCGGCAGATCCCCACGAGCAACCCTTTGAGCCGGCGGCGATCGAGTTCTTTGAAAAGAAGATTCGTCCCATCTTGGCCAACAACTGCTACACCTGCCACTCGGCCAACACCAATGCCCGCGGAGGTTTGCGGGTCGACGACCGTAACGGTCTGATTGTCGGGGGCAATACCGGTTCGGCCATTACTCCCGGCAAGCCCGACGAAAGTTTGCTGTTGCAAGCGGTGACAGGCACGCACCCGCGAGTGAAGATGCCCCCCGAAGGGCAACTCGCCGCCGCAGAAATCGCCGATCTCCGGCGCTGGATCGAAGCGGGCGCCGCCTGGCCGCCCGTGGAAATCCCCGACGATATTCACGATCGCTACACCGATTATGACCAATTGCGCGCGGAGCATTGGGCATGGCAACCCCTGAAAGCTGCGGCCGTGCCCGAGGTCTTCAATCGCAACTGGCCCCGCGGACCCGTCGATCGGTTCCTGTTGGCGGCGCTGGAGGCCAAGCATCTGCAGCCGGTCGCCGACGCCGACAAGCTCACGCTGATTCGCCGGGCAACCTTCGACCTGACCGGATTGCCCCCCTCCCCCGCCGAAATCGATGCCTTCTTGGCCGACAAGTCGGCCAACGCCTTTGAAAAACTGGTCGATCGGCTGTTGGCCTCGTCGGCCTTTGGCGAGCATTGGGGGCGGCATTGGCTCGACGTGGCCCGATACGGCGAGTCGACCGGCTCCTCGCGCAACGTGCCCTATCCTCATGCATGGCGCTATCGCGATTATGTGGTTGCCGCTTTCAATAACGACAAACCCTACAACGATTTCGTGCGCGAGCAAATTGCCGGCGACTTGCTCGGCGGCAGCACGCCCGCGGAACGCGACGAACGACGCATTGCCACGGGGTTCTTGGCGCTCGGCGTGAAAGACGTGAACCAACGGTTCAAAGTGCGATTTGTCATGGACAACATCGACGAGCAGATCGACACCGTCGCCCGTTCGTTCCTGGCACTCACGGCCGGTTGCGCTCGCTGCCACGATCACAAGTACGACCCCATTCCCACGGCCGATTATTACGCCCTGGCCGGCATTTTTCACAGCACCGACCACTGCGCGGGCGTGCGCAACAAAATGGGCGGCGGCGGACTCGACTACTACGACACCCAAATGCTGGTGCTGCTCGAAGCCGACATTTCCCAAACCCCGGGCTACGACGCCGCTGCCAAAGAAAAGCAACTGAATCAACTCAAGCACGATTTGGCCAAGGCCAAGACCGAGCTCGAATCGCTCCAGCAAGACACCACCGATCAAGCCGAGCAGACCAGGCAACAGTTGGCGGCCGCGCGTCGCAAAGCAAATCGATTGCAACAAGAACTGAACCTGCTCACCGACCCCCTCGCCGAGCGCTCGATCGCCCTGGGGGTTCGCGACGCGCCAGCCCCCGCCGACACCGAAATTCGCATCCGCGGCGAGGCCGAAAAGCTGGGGCCCACCGTTCCCCGCGGGTTCTTGTCGATAGTGACGGTCCCCGATTGCCCGCCCGTCAATCCCCAGCAAAGCGGTCGGCTCGAACTGGCCGCCTGGCTGGCCAGCGGGCAAAATCCTCTCACGCCCCGCGTGTTCGTCAATCGGGTCTGGCATCACCTGTTTGGGCAAGGACTGGTCCGCACGGTTGATAACTTCGGCGTGATGGGCGACCTCCCCTCGCACCCCGAACTCCTGGATCACCTGGCCCTTCAGTTTGTGCACGACGGCTGGTCGCTGAAACGGTTGGTCCGCACCTTGGTGCTAACCCGGGCTTATCAGCTCGATTCCACAAGCACCCCAGAGAACGTGAGCGCCGACCCCGCCAATCGCCTGGTGTGGCGACACAATCCGCGCCGGCTTACGGCCGAGGAAATCCGCGATGCGATGCTGGCCGCCTCGGGTTCCTTGCAGTTGCATCCGGCGGAGACGTCGCCCGCGGCCGAGCTGAAAGTGATGGAAATTCCCAACAACGGCGCCGATGCCCAGCGTTTGTCGACCCACGCCGCCCAGAGCGTGCATCGCAGCGTTTATCTGCCGCTGGTGCGAGGTTTGACGCCCACCTCGCTGCTCACGTTCGACTTCGCCGAGCAGGGCATGGTCACCGGCAGCCGCGAGGTCACCACCGTGGCGCCGCAAGCGTTGTACCTGCTGAATGATCCTTTGGTGCGACGGGAAGCCCAGCGGCTTGCGTCGCGTGTGTTCCATTCGCCTGCCCCAGACGAAAAAACGCAAATTGCCCTGGCTTACCGACTAGCGTTGGGACGCGTCCCCACCACGGTGGAAACGGCGCGCGTGCAGGCCTACCTGGCCGAGTATCAGGCGGCTCTCGATCAAGACGCTGTTGCCCTGGCTGTCGAATTGTCCGCAAACAAGCCGGCGGAGAATTCGGCAAATGAAGGCGGCGAGGCAGGTTCCCCGGTCGCCCTGGCAGGTCAAGAATCGCCGACCGACAACGCGGGCGAACGCGCCCTCGACCAAGGCGCGCCCGACTCGGCCGAAGTTGCAAAGCCGCCATCCGATCCGCGCCGGGCAGCCTGGGTTAGCTTTTGCCAGGCGCTGCTGGCCTCGGCCGAATTCCGATACCTCAAATAACTCCCCAACAGCCTGTTCCCGACAACCCACTGGCCCCCGCGGCAACCGGCCAATCATTGAGCTTGGAGAAAGGGCTTTTTCATGCTGCAGCCTTGCATAAACTCCCTGTCCCGCGGCGGACAACTCACGCGCCGGCAAGCGCTCCGGCATGCGGGAGCCGGCTTCGGCTCGCTGGCTCTGGCGGGCTTGTTGGGCCAGAACGCGCCCGTCTTGTCGCATGAACGCTCCGGCTCGCCTCCCAGTCCCCTCGCGCCCAAGGCCCCGCGATTTCCGGCCAAGGCCAAACGCATGATCTTTCTGTTCATGCAGGGTTGCATCTCGCAGGTCGATACTTGGGAATACAAGCCGCAATTGCAAAAGGATGGCGGCAAGGTAGCCCCCGGCGGTGGTGTTCTAACCGCATCGAAGTTCCAATTCCGCCAGCACGGCCAAACCGGTACGTGGCTTTCGGACCTTTATCCCCACATGGCCCGCCACGTCGACGACTTATGCTTCTTACGCGGTTTGCACACGGATACGCCCGCGCATCCGCAAGCGGTGATCCAGTTGCACACGGGCACCGCATTGGCCTCGCTCACGCGACCTTCGATGGGCGCCTGGTTGATGTACGGACTTGGCACCGAAAATCAGGATTTGCCCGGCTACATTACCATCAATCCCCCGCCCAACTTTGGCGGCGCGGTCAATTTTGGCAGCGCGTTTCTGCCGGCTCACTTTCAAGGCACCCGCATCGACGACACGGGCCACGTCCCCAACTTGCGGGCCCAAACACCCATTCCATTGCAGCGGCGACAACTCGATCTCATTCAGGCCATGAATCGCGACCTGGCCGCGACCCCCGGCGCCCCGGACGAGTTGGACGGCGTGATCGAGTCGTACGAGTTGGCTTTCCGCATGCAAGGCAAGGTGCCTGAGTTGCTCGATATTTCACGCGAACCGCAATCGGTGCTCGATGCCTACGGCGTAAAGCCGGGAGCTGCCGGCAGCTTTGCCAGGCAATGCCTGATGGCGCGCCGCCTCTGCGAGGCCGGCGTACGATTCGTGGAAATTTGCCAGGGCGGTTGGGATCACCACAGCAATTTGCATCAAGGTCTGATCCGCAACTGCGCATACACCGATCAGCCCATCGCCGCTCTGCTCGACGATCTCAAACAACGCGGCCTGCTCGAAGATACCCTGGTTCTCTTCGGCAGCGAGTTCGGACGCTTGCCCACCGCCCAGGGTTCCGACGGGCGCGACCACAACATCACCGGCTATCCCATGTGGCTGACCGGCGCCGGGGTTAAACCGGGCTTTTCCTACGGCAGCACCGATGAGTACGGGCTGCACGCCGTCGAAGGGCGCATGCACACCACCGATCTGCACGCCACGCTGTTGGCGCTGATGGGACTCGATCACGAACGGCTGACCTACGAATACGCGGGACGCAGTTTTCGATTGACCGACGTCGCGGGCAACGTGGTCCGCGACATCTTTGCTTGATAGCCTGCGTGCCTGCTCCGAGAGAGCCGTCCGAAGAATCAAGGATCGGTCAGGTTGGGGGCCCAGGCGCCTGCGCGCAGTTTGGGCCGGACGCCATCGGCCGGAAAAGTTGTTTTCACGGCGGTTGCCAATTGTTGGGACAGCTGCTCCACCACCTCGCGGTGCTGGGGATCGCCGGCCAGATTCGTCAACTCGCGGGGATCGTTGTCGTGATCGTACAGTTCGCGACCTTCCTTCCCTTCGTCCCATTCGGTGTAGCGCCAGCGAGGCGTGCGCAGGCTGTAGCCGAAGTATTGACGCGAGTCCGAGCTTGAGTCCGGGGTCACCGTCGCCCTGAGCGGACCGCCTCCGCGACTCACCTGGGTGATTGCCCACCCCCTCCCCACGACGCTCGGGTCTTTGAGCATGGGCGTCAGGCTTTGCCCTTGCACGTTGTCGGGCGCCTTCACGTTGCAAAGCTGCGCCAAGGTGGGAAATACATCGGTCAGCGACACGGGGGCTCTTGCCACGCCGCCCTTGGCAGTTACGCCCGGACCAGCGATCAGCAGCGGCACGCGGGCACTTTCTTCAAACAGGCTCATCTTTTGCCACAGCCCGTGTTCGCCCATGTGATAGCCGTGATCGCTGGTAAAGACCACGATGGTGTTTTCGGCCAGCCCCAGGCGATCGAGCGCGTCCAACACGCGGCCCACTTGGGCATCCATGAAGCTGATGCTCGCATAATAGGCCTGCACGCACTGGCGTCGCAGTTCGTCGGTCAGCTTGTCCTGCTCTTTCTTGTAGCTGCCCAGCGCCGCGGCAGGTATGTCCGCCTGGTCTTCCTTCACCCCTTGGACCACGGGCATTTCTTTCTCAGGGTAATACCCAAAGTACGGATCCTTGGGCGCCACGTAGGGCGTGTGGGGACGGAAGAATCCTACCGCCAGGAAAAATGGGCGGTCGGGCTTTTTGGCGCACCGCTCGAGCACCCACTCGGCTTCTTCGGCGTTCAAACCATCGGTGTGGTAGGCGTCGCTCTTGGGCGATGCGTACCAGCTCAGCGTGCCGCCAAACTGCCCCGGCGTGAGCGTGAATATGTGCGGTTCTTCTTCCAAACGGTCTACGCCGGCCGGGTTCAACTCCAATTCCCAAGAACCCGAGTCGTCGTGGCCATTGGTGCCAATCGACTTGGGCACGTTGTAGTGATACAGCTTGCCGATCCGCGCGGCAAAGTACCCAGCCAGCCGAAACGCCTGCGGCATGCTGTGCTGCGAAGGAATCGTCTGCCGAAATATCTGCTGGTTGGCCAGAATGCCGGTGCTGTTGGGATACAATCCGGTCAGCAACGAATTTCTACTCGGTCCGCATAACGGAAACGCACAATAAGCGCGATCGAAGCGAACGCCACGGGCGGCGAGCCGATCAATATGCGGAGTCTTGGCTCGAGGGTCGCCGTAGCACCCCAAAAAATTGTTCAAGTCGTCGGAGATAATGAACAACACATTGGGCGGTTGGGCGTCTGCAGCCCGCGAAGCATTTGCCAATCCGCTCAACAGGATGATCGCCAAGAGAATTCGGCCATTCATCAGGGGGCTCCACGGAAAGAGTTGCGAGAACCGCCGGGGCCACGGCGACATGGCGGCTCGGTCAGTCCGCGCCGACGCGCGATTGCCTTGAGAAACTTGCCTCCCCATCTTGTCTTCCTTATCCGGCCGAAGCAAGCGCCCCGTGAATTGCGGACTGGTGCGGTGTGGTCATTGAAGATTCGCCAAGAATGGTCCGGCGTTTGCTTTGCCGTACTTGCCGAGGTTGAAACCTCAGCCTCTGGTGCAGCGGTTGCAATATTGCATCGACTGCCTCGACGATTGAACTGTCGCCGAGCGGCCACGGTGACCGTACGACGACCACCTCCGCTACCTTTTCACCGAGCATCCGGTCCGATGGATCTTCGGTGCAGATCGCGAATGCCGCGGCGGCATCGCATCCAGTCCCAACCATGTTCTCTTGGATTGGAGATTACAATCATGGCCCACCAACAAGCGCAGAATCGGCCCAAACCGCCCTTCCCACCGCAGGGGATTTCGCCTCCCGGCTTGGAAGCCGAAATGGACCCCCGGCCGCAATACAAGGCACCGGAATACCGCCCCGCGGGCAAGCTCCAAGATCGCGTGGCCATCGTGACCGGAGGCGATTCGGGCATTGGCCGCGCGGTGGCTTTGATCTTTGCGCGCGAGGGCGCCGACATCGCGCTGGTGTACCTGCCCGAGGAGCAAGAAGACGCCGAAGAGACGGCGCTGGCAATCAAGAACGCGGGCCGCGATGTGCTGCTGGTCGCCGGAGACGTTACCGACATGGCGTTTTGCGAGCGGGTGGTGCAGGAAACGCTGGACAAATTCGGCCGGCTCGACATCCTAGTGAACAACGCCGCCTACCAACAACATCAAGATGGGGTGAGCGACGTTTCGCCGGAGCAGTGGGACAAGACGTTCCGCACCAACATCTATGGCTATTTCTACATGGTGCGTGCCGCCATGCCGCATCTGAAACCAGGCTCGTGCATATTGAACACCGGTTCGATCACGGGTCTCGAGGGCAGCAAAAACCTGCTCGATTACTCGGCGACCAAAGGCGCGATCCACGCCTTCACCAAAAGCCTGGCCCAAAACCTGATTTCCCAGGGAATTCGGGTGAACTGCGTGGCCCCGGGTCCGGTCTGGACGCCGCTCAATCCGGCCGAGCGATCCGACGAAGACATGAAGGATTTCGGCGCCGACACCCCGCTGGGCCGACCCGCGCAACCGGAGGAGATTGCCCCGGCATACGTATTCTTTGCGTCGAACGCCGACTCGGGATTCATCAGCGGCGAAGTGCTCCCCATTTTGGGAGGCGATGCAACCGCGGGTTGACTCCGCGCCCGGTCGAAAGGTTGCGCGCATTCAGCAGCCAGTTGAACTTTGCCGCAGCCACAACAGGCTACCCGGCCGGCTTTTCTTCATGACCACCAAAACCGTAGCGCATGGCCGAGAGCAGGCGATCGGCAAACGCCGCTTCGCCGCGCGACGTAAAGCGTTCGTACAGCGCGGTGCTGAGCACGGGCACCGGCACGCCTTCGTCGATGGCGGCGGCCAGGGTCCAACGTCCCTCGCCCGAGTCGGAAACGCGTCCGGCAAATTTCTTGAGTTCTGGGTCGCCGCCCAGCGCCGTGGCGGTGAGGTCCAATAGCCACGAGGCGATCACGCTGCCGCGCCGCCAAACTTCCGCGACGTCGGCCAGCGGCAGGTTGTATTGATAGAATTCAGGATTGCGGAGCGGCGTGGTTTCGGCATCGACTTCCGCAGTCTTGGTCCCCACGTTGGCATGCGCGAGCACGTTGAGGCCTTCGGCATAGGCGGCCATGATCCCGTACTCGATGCCGTTATGCACCATCTTCACAAAGTGGCCGGCACCCGAGGGGCCGCAGTGCAGGTAGCCTTGCTCGGCGGGACTGGGATCGCCCGTCTTGCCCGGCGTGCGCTCCGCCGATGCCACCCCCGGCGCCAGCGCGGCGAACACGCTTTCGCAATGGGCGACCGCTTCATCGGGCCCGCCGATCATCAGGCAGTAGCCGCGTTCCAATCCCCACACGCCACCGCTGGTTCCCACGTCCAAGTAATGCAGGCCGCGGTTCCTCAACTCGGCGGCACGGCGAATGTCGTCTTGATAGTAGGAGTTGCCGCCGTCAATGAGCATATCGCCCTCGGCCAACAGCGGCGCCACTTGGGCAATCGTGGAATCGACCACGGCGGCCGGCACCATCATCCACACTGCTCGGGGCGCCGCCAATTGCCGCACCAACTGTTCCAGGTTGCGGGCGCCCACGGCGCCTTCCCCCACCAGTTCTTGCACGGCGGCGGGGTTCATGTCGTACACCACGCAACGATGCCCAGCCCGGGTCAGTCGCCGCACCATGTTTGCCCCCATCCGGCCCAACCCGATCATTCCCAATTCCATGGCGATGGCTCTCCTGAAGCGCCGGGAAACAGACTACATTCCCCGAGCAGATTGCAAGACGCGACGCCAGTGAATATGGCAGGAAGAATCGGCGCGATTCAAGCCATAAATTCAAAGAAGTTGGAGAGGAATTATTCGTCGGGCCGTTTTCTGCCCGCGTATCCGCGTATGATGTCGGTCGCCGAAAGGATGCCCACCACGCGGCCTTGATCGACCACCACGGCTCGGTGCACGCTTTCATCGAGCAACACCGTGGCGGCATGGCGAATGGTGGCGGTCGGCGGAACCATCACCGGCGGCGCGGTCATCACGTCGCGAACATTCAATCCGCCGAGGCCGGTTTGCGCGATCTTATGCGTGAGCCAGTACCAAGCCGGCCCGCCTTGGTGTTCCTTCTCGATCAGCGTTTCGTGAAAGTCGTATTCCAGGCCCAACAGATCGCTGGCCGACAGCACGCCGATGCAGCGATCGCCTTCCATCACCGGCAAGATGCGGCATTGCTTTTCCATCATGAGGTCGAGCGCCGCCCGGAGGGTTTCGTTTGGCGCAACCGCCACCACTTTGGTAGCCATGACTTCCTGCACCGTGCATTCTTCATCGCTCGGGGCGCGATCCGGCTCGGGCAGGTGCAAGCATTCGTCGTTCATCGATTTGGTGCTCATGGTGCGCATCCTTTGTGCTGGTCAGCACGCGTACTTGCTTGATTCGAAACCCAAATCCTGCTCACGCAAATGCAATACCACAGTTGAGGTTTCATCCGGAGTCTTGCCGTCTCGTGGAGCAACGGGGGCCTGCAAATCCAGCAAAAACAACGCTTGCTAGCCAAAAACCAGGCTCCGGGCGGTCTTTCGGAGCAACCGCGATCCCCGTCGAAGAGTGCGCATGAGGGCGCGCATTTGCGTGCCGAGCAATGTGCGAATTCGCACAACGGATCGAGTGGAGAGAATCCCCGCACCACGGCAAAGGACCACGCCGTCGCCTCTTTTAGTACCCAGTGAATCCCGGGCTACTTGTTGCGACTAGGCCGCACGCCGCGTTCGGTGTACGACCGGTATTCGTCGCGGTATTCCATCGGCGGCCGCGTGATGGTCGACTCGCGCAGGTCGCGTAGAGCGTCATTCTGATTGCCACCGCTGCTGGGTCGAAGGCCCAGGTTGCGCAATCGGTTGCGAGCGACTTCCCCTTCCGTGCCCTGTTGCTGCGACTGCACCAGATTTTGCTGCATGCGATCGAGGAACTCGCGGGCTTCGTCGCGGCTCATGCGGATACGATTGAGCAATTCGGGATCGGGGTTTTCCTTGGCCAGTTCGTCGCGGAGGTGCTTGAGCGCCAGATCGGTCGCCCGATTGGCGTACTCGAGATTCGGATCTTCGCCGCGGAAATCTTTGCTGGCGTCTTGTGGCGGCTTCGCCGAATTATCGAGACCGCCGGTGCCTTGTCCCACCGACTCGGGAGCCCCGCTATTGTTCTGGCCCGGTTGACCGCTGCCGGAACGATCGGACTGGGCTTGTTCGGCGCCCGGTTGCGATTGGTTGCGCTGGTCGGAGCTGCCGCCAGGTTGTTCGCCGTTTGGCATGGGCTGTTGCTGGCCGTTGGGACGCTCACCCTGCTGAGGACTCTCGCCCTGGCCGTCGTTCATGGCCTGACCGCGGGGCTGTTGTTGCTGGGACTCGGTTTGCCCCTCGCCGCCGGACTTGCCAGCGCCCGAGGCGGTTTCGCCTTCGCGAGTTTGCGAACCCTGTCCAGCCCGATCGCCGGAAACACCGGTTTGGCCGTCGGCTTCGGTCTTATTGCCGGCTTCCGAGCTGTCTTCGCCTTTGCCGGAGCCAGGGGCTTTGGAAGCGCCTTCGTCGGCGGCCGTGTTTTGGCCGGCGCCACCCGTGCCTTTCTGATTGGCGTTTTGTCCGCCGCCGTCTTTGCCGCCGCCTGCCCGATCGCCGGAGCTATCGCCTTGCGAGTCCGACTCGTGATTGCTTTCGGACTGCGTTTGGGCGCCGTTGGGATCGTTGGGGGTTTGATTTTCGCCTTGGTTTTGTTCTTTACCCATCTTGGGTTTGGCGGCCTCTTTGGGATTGGGACTGCCCTTGTCGCCACCCTCGGGGCTGCCCGCGCCGCCGGCGCCTTTTTCTATGGTGTCGTCGCCACCCTTTTGGCTGGGTTGGCTTTCACCCTGGGCGGGATCGTTCATGTTGTTTTCGGTATTGGGCTTGGTGGCGCCGCCCATGCCGTTTTCGCCTTGGCTTGACTGGGGATCGCCGTCGGGCGTGTCTTTGCTCGCTTGGCTCTGCGCATCGCCCGGCTTCTTGCCCTGTCCCGGTTGGGCGTTTTCGGGTTTTTCGCCGCCTCCGGCCGGGGCATTGTCTCCCTGCTGATCTGCCCGCTGTTGGCCGCCACCCTGCTGGTCGCCGCCGCCTTTTTGGGTGGCGCCGCCACGCGGATCCATCGGCTTTTCACCGGCGCCGGGCTGATCGCCCGAGGGTGATTGGCCTTCGGAACTCGGTTCGTTCATTCCGTTTTTGCCCGATCCGTTTTGCGATTGCGGATCGCCACCACTGGGAGACGACTGCTGATTATCGCCGCCGGGTTGATTGCGATCGCCCTGGTTCTGCGGACCGCCGGGTTGCTTTTGGTTGCCCTGGTTGCCGGGGTTTTGCTGTTGCTGTTGATTCTGGTTCTGATTGCCGGCGCCTCCCTGTTGGTCTTGGGGAGGTTGCTGCCCGGCTTGCTGGTCTTGCTGGTCGCGGTGCTTGAGGAGTTCTTCGATCACCTTGCCGGGATCTTTTTGCGGATCCAAGGGTTCTTCCTGCGAACGCTGCTGCCCGTTCTGCGATCCTTCCCCCTGCTGTTGCGGATCGCCCTGCCGCGGTTGCTGGCTGCGGTCCTCTTGCCCTGACTGTGGCGGTTGATCAGCGGGTTGTTGGCCATCTTGCGAGGGATCGCCCTGCTGGCCTTCTCCTGGCTTTCGCATGGGTTGATCGCCGGGTTGGCCGTTTTCTTTCGGTTCCGCCCCCGGGTCAGGTTGTCCTTGCTCTCCCGGATTGCCCTGCTGGGGCATGCCTTCTTGCTGGCCGTTGTCTCCCGGCTGCTGCTGCTTGGGGTCTTTCTGGCCGGGTTGCTGGTTCTTGTCGTTGGCCTGCTGGGAATCGCCGCCTGGTTGATTGCCCTGTTGCTCTTTGTCCTGCGGCTGGCCCTGTTGGTTCTGGGGTTGATCGCCCGGTTGCTTTGGCTGCTGCCGCGGGTCATCCTGCGGCTTCTGATCGGGCTGTTGCTCGGGCCGCTGTTGATCCATCGGCTGGTTCGGATCGCGCTCGGCGGGGGCCACGATCTTGATCCGCAACGAGTCGCTCCTGGCCACATTGGGCTGGGGCTGCTTGTTGTCGAAGGCGATTCCACGCACTAAAACCACTTCGCCGGGCTGAAGCTTATGCTCGCCTGGTACCAAGGTGAACTCGGTTTTTAACTCGCCACGCTGCTCCTGTTCGAGCAGAGGCAAATCGAACAGCAACCGGCCGCTCGCCGACTCGCGCTCGGCCACCAGCCGCACCCGGCTCAGGGCAAAATCAGGATCGGCGGCCCAAACCTGAAGCGGCAAACTGCTGTTCGCGGGCACTTCCACCTGTCGCTGTTCAGGCTGCACGATCGCTACCTGGGGCGGATCGTCGGGAATGGTGTTGATTTTGTAGCGAATGGGGTGAGGATTTTCGTGCAGGTCGGTGTTCACGAAGCGAATTTGGTAGCTGTCGTGCTCGCCGCGACGACCCTCGCCCGGCTGGGAGTTCATCCGCAAGGTGAAGCGGACCGTTGCCGTGCGGCCGTTGGTCGACATGCGCAAATCGGTGCGGCCGTCGCAGTTGAGATCGAGCCAGGCTTCTTTGATGTCTTGGTTGGATTCGGCCAGCAGCGTGACTTCAGTGCCTTCGAGAGCTTGGATATCGCCACCGGTTGTGGGCGCGCGTTCTCGTCCGGTGTAGGCCGGATACTTGTATTCCACTTGCTTCACCGAAATCGCCGGCGGCGTGAGCACGGTGACGTTGTACACAGGGCTCTCGGCATCGCCCGCGCGCACAAAGTATGTGACCGATTCTTGCAATCCGTCGATTCCGCCAGGCAGAAGCGTTTCGAACACGCCTGGCGACCGCTGTTTGAGTTCCAGGCGGCGATTGTTGATCCGCCGCTGCTCGTCGAGCGAGGAATAAAACAACTCGACCGGTTGGTCCTTGAGATTGTGGACCATCACTTCGATGGGCACCTGGCCATCGCGAAATATCTCGGCGTCGCCGGGCGTAACCCGGCTGATTTGCACCCGCGTGGGGGCTGCCACGGCCGACCATGGAGCGAACACGCGGCGGAAAGTCTGCAGGGGATCTTTGGGCGACAGGAAACCGTACAGGGCAGCAAAAGCCATCACCCCCAGGAGAATGTAGCCCAAACGGATCAGACGCGAACGATCAACGTGCACCTCGGCATCGACGTGCGACAGCCGAGTCGCCGCCTGGGCTTCGACGGCTTCGATCACCGCGGCCGAGGCGCCGGCCTCGCTCGAGCGCAGCAAGAGCAGGTTCACGAGCGAGTTTTTCAGCGACGGCAAATTCTGTTCAATGGCCAACGCCGCATAAACGGCATTCACCCGCCGCAAAAACAGCGGCACGATTACCCGGGCAATGAAATAACCGCTCCCGGCAATCAATCCCACCAAACAGAGCCAGCGTCCGAATGTCGAAAGGGGCACAATCCAATGATCCACAACCACGATCGCCAGCAACGCCGCCAGCACGCCCACCACCAACAGCACCAGTTGAGAGAAGATTTCGACCCATTTGACCTGTTTTCGGGTGCGGCCGAGTTGGCTCTCAATGTAATTGCCATAAGCCACCACCTGCTGGCGTCGGGCAGAAGTTGTCTTGCCTTCGTCTTGAACCGGAGCCGGAGCCGTTGCCATTCCATCGCCCTCCTCAAGTGGTGGCGTATCGAGAGCCGCTTCTCAAGTTCCCGAAAATACGGGACTTCCACCGAACCGGTGTTCCTTGTCGGACGTGAGTCCTGCAGCCGAGGCGTCTGGCGGGCCAACCACGTGGCCCTCGAATCGAGGGCTGTGGATCGGCGCGCACCAGCGCAAGTTGCAGTTGCCTATAAGTATAGACGCCCAGGGAGCCAAAACGATCCCCGGATCAGGAGAATTTCTGCGACACAAACCACCCGGAATGGGGGCCTAGGCCGTCTCAAGGTGCGAAGCGAATCCCCCCCCGGAATGGCAGCCGGCCGAACTCGTCACTTGCACTTCCCCCCAACTCCGTATTTCCGCAACTGGCTTTGACCTTGGCGGCGGGTGTTGATACAAGACGCCCACAAATTTTGGGGCCACGGTAAGCCGTTCCCCTCCTGCCGCTCTGCGGGGTTTTCGAGCCATGTTCCGACGACATCGCCAAGTAATACTGCTGGCCTTTCTTTCCAGCGACTTGATCACGACCACGTTGGCCTGGTTTGGCGCTTACTTCGTTCGCTTTGCCTGCTGGCCCGCGCCCGATGGCATTCCCCGCCTGACCACGGTTGCCGTCGGATTGCCCTGGGTTCTGGTTGTCGCCATTTTGGCTTACAAGCTGTGCGGCCTGTACGACGTACACCGGTTGCGACGGTTCGCTCCCGAACTAAGCGGTGTATTCTTTGCTAGCGGGCTGCTGTTTCTGCTCACCATCACGATTACCTTTTACCGCCGCGACCTGTACGAATCGCGGTTGGCTCTGGGCCTGTTCCTGCTGCTGGCCGCCCTGCTGCTGATCGGCTCGCGGCGGTTGCTGTGGTGGGCCTTGCAGCATTACCGCAGCCGGTATTCCGGCAGGCATCGCGCCTTGATCGTGGGCTCGGGTCGCACCGGGCGAAACGTGGCCGCCACCATTCGGGCCAATCGCTGGACGGGCCTGGAGGTCGTGGGGTATGTCGATCGGCCGGCCAAAGTGGATCGCGACCACACGCCGCTTTTGGGCGATGTGGATGACCTGCAAGAACTGGTGGCCAAACATGGCGTGGATCATGTCTTTGTCGCCCTGCCGGCCAAACGATACGAGGAACTCCCCAGAATTCATGAAATGCTGAGCCATGTGCTGGTCGATGTGCAATTTGTGCCCGACCTCCCCAACCTGTCCGGCATGCGGGTGCGTTCGCTTGAAGTCGACGGACTGACGTTCTTGAGCTTGCGTGAGAATCCTCACGTGGGTTGGCACCGCGTGGCCAAGCGGTCGATGGACCTGGTGCTGGGAAGCGCGGCGCTGGTGCTGCTTTCGCCGTTGATGCTGCTGGCGGCGATCGTCATCAAGCTGACCAGTCGTGGACCGGTGTTCTACCGCCAACCGCGACTGGGCGTGGAAGGAAAGCCGTTCAACATTCTCAAGTTCCGCACCATGTGCGTAAATGCCGAAAGCCAGACCGGGCCGGTTTGGGCTCGTCGAGGCGACCGGCGCGTCACGCTTTGCGGCCGTTTCTTGCGACGCTCGGGAATCGACGAACTTCCACAATTGTTCAATGTGCTAGCCGGTGACATGAGCCTGGTCGGGCCTCGGCCCGAGCGGGGCGTGTTCATCGAGCAATTCCAGAAGCAAATTCCCAATTACGCGCAGCGGCACCAGGTGAAGTCGGGCATCACCGGTTGGGCGCAGGTGAACGGTTGGCGCGGCAACACGTCGCTCCGCCGCCGCATCGAGTGCGACTTGTATTACATTTGCAACTGGTCGCTGTGGTTCGACGTGCAGATTTTGATCATGACGCTGTTTCGCGGCGTGTGGCACAAGAACGCCTGCTAGCCCTATAAACCGCTGACCGGCCCTCGCGGCTGCCCTCCCAACCCACCTACCAGGCGCGCAAAAGGATGCAAGGTGCGCCAAGCGACCCTTGCGGATCGCTACGTCCAATGGGCGTGCCCCTTCGCCAATCACCCTGGCAACCGGCGAATACGCAAGGCATGAAGGCTGTTTGTCTGGCATTGGCCGGCGATTTGCCAATTACCTGGCCAACCCACGACCATCCGGCCCCAGCCAAGCGGCGGATTGCCATCAAGCGGAGCAGGCTCCGACGACGGTTCATGCCGATCGCTAAAAGCGGGCATAAAAGAAGGGCTCCCTCCCGATTAAGATGGATTGCTCAGTCGTTGTAGCGACTTGATGAGCAATCCGTTTCGCAACGCGTTGTGTGTCTCAATGAAACGAACCAACCTATCCGGCGATTTCGTTTCTTTGGTTATTGAGCAACACCGCTCGCGTGCTTTCGGGAGGAGCCCTTTACTGACGATCAATTTAGCCGCCGAAGCGGCGTCGTTATTCAAAATGCCGCCAAAGGGGCAGTTGGCGCGTTGTGATTTTCAATCTCGAGTTCCCAACGCATGATTCGAGTCCCTTGCGGAGCTTCAAACCCCAATCGGACCCGATTCCCCTGCACTTTGAGGACGGTTACCGTGATCTCGTGACCGATCTGAATCGACTCACCGGGCTTCCTGCTTAGTACTAGCATCCTTGACGTCTCCTCAAAAAACCCCCTTCGACGGGCACCCACACCGGCCCAACCTGCCTGTTGCTCATCTCTTTGGCGTACACTTCATACGCTTGTAACGCGCCACTGGATGCATTTTTTTCCGCATTTTTCTTAAAGTCTTGGGAGAATGATGCTTCGAGATTTCGCCCTGCAATGCTGGCATTTCCGTACCGGTTCGCCATGGAACAATACGCTGTGCAAATTTTGACCATACTGGTTGCCCGGCGACCAACTGGCCAATAAACACCGGGGGCAAGGTCCTGTTGCATTGCCTGCTGGGCATTGCGACGGAAGAATGCCGGTAACTTTGGGAAAACCGTTTGTCGATCTCACTTCAGAGGCCCCCCTGAGTGGTAAACTAAGGAATTGTGTTGGCCTTGCCATCCTCCCTACTGGGATGCCGGGAGTACCGCGTGACTGGGAAAGTCGCCATCCACAAAAACTGGCTGCTGAGTGCTATCACCATAGGGTATTTGATAGCATTGACTTACGCGCTATTGTCCGCGAGGCCGTTTCAACTGGCCGGCCCGGCGGAGAAGTGGGTGGAGTCGTACTTCGATCGCTACGTGTCCCCCGTCAGCCACTTGATCACGTTTTTCTTCGCCGGGTTGCTGTGTGCCTTGGCGTTTTCCCAGACTTCGCGCCGTTTGGTGCTGGGAACCCTGGTGTGCTACGCATTTGCCACCGAGGCACTGCAACACCTGGTGCCCGGCCGCATCCCCGATTGGCTCGACATTGTGCAAAACCTGGTGGGACTGAGCCTGGGCACGGGTCTAGGTTGGCTCCTTCGCCGACACAACCGCACCCCCCGGGCATTCGAGGCCCGGGTGCGATCGACGCAGGCGTAAGTCGTAAACAAGGGATTGATTACCGAGGGCAATCCGCATTGAATAAACACGGGCGGGACAACTTTTGATTTGCTCGCCGCGTTCAATCGGCATTACCCGTGCAATACGACGCCACTCCCACCCACTCTTGCCGTACCACGCCCCGAGGGCCAAAAACACGAAACGCTTCCCGCGGCAAACCGCTTAAGCTACGATCATATTTCCGGCCCCGAGGTCCGTATGTCGACTCACATCCCAACCAAGAAAGCACCGTCGTCCATGAATCGCGCGGACGCATCCCATTCCGTGTTGCTTCGGGCAGAACACGTCAGCAAGGAATACGAAGACGGCAAGGTTAAAGCCTTGGTCGATGTCACCTTCGAAATTCGCCACGGCGAGTATCTGGCGGTGGTGGGCCCCAGCGGCAGCGGAAAGTCCACCATGCTCAATATCGTGGGCGCGCTCGACATGCCCACCTCGGGCGAGGTGTACTTCGACGGCAAGCGGCTTTCGGAGATTCCCTCGCTCGACTGGCTTCGCTCGCACAAGATTGGCTTTGTGTTTCAATCGTTTTATCTGCTGCCCACGCTCTCCGCCCTCGAGAACGTGCAGATCCCCATGTTCGAATTGGACATGACTTCGCGAGAACGCACGGAGAAAGCCCGCGAACTGCTGGAAGCCGTCAACATGGGGCATCGCGTCAAGCACTTGCCCAGCGAACTTTCGGTGGGCGAGCGGCAGCGGGTGGCCATCGCCCGCAGCCTGGCCAACGACCCTATTTTGCTGTTGGCCGACGAACCGACGGGCAACCTCGATTCGAAAAACGGCGCTTTGATTCTGCAGTTGTTCGATCAATTGCACCGGGAACGCGAACTGACCCTGGTCGTGATCACGCACAGCAAGGAAGTGGCGGAAGCGGCCCACCGCGTGATCAGTTTCCGCGATGGTCGAATCGAAGACGACCAGATCAACCCCGAGCCCCACATTCCCGAAACGCTGGCCTCGACCACCAGGGCCACGCAGTAGGCGAATTGCCGCTCTCGGATGCGAATGGCTGGGGCGCCCGCCAAGGATAATTCGTCAAACAGGTGAAGGCGAGGAAAGCCAAGAACGGCGGGCAAATCGCAACCCAGCACCGCCTGCCAAGTCCTCACGCAACCGGCACAATCTCGGCTGCCATTTCATGCACCCAGGCGGCCGCGCCCAAGCTGGTGGCATCGTCCCCCAATTTGGCCGACACCACTTTGAACGCGCTTTCGAAAGCAGGCATCACTCGCTGCTTGCAGGCTTTTTCCACTTCGTCGACGAACAGCTTGCTCATCGCCTCGACGAGCCCGCCGCCGAGAATCACCACGTCGGGCAACAGCAGGTTGATCACCCCACCCATGGCAATGCCGATTTCGAACGCCGCGTCGCGAACGATTTGCTCAACCACCTTGTCGCCCGCCTTGATGGAATCGGCCAGGGCGCTGCTGCGAATATTGGACAGATCGGTGCCGCACTGCTTCATCAAGTACGGAGCCTGGCCGCGATACGCGGCAGCCGCCGCTGCCGCGGAAATCGCCAACCGGCTGGCCACGGCTTCCAGGCAGCCGCGCCGCCCGCAACCGCAACGCGGTCCGTCGGGATCGACCGGCATGTGGCCAATTTCCATGGCGCTGCTCTGCCGGCCCCGCAAGATGCGGCCTTCGTACACGCAGCCCCCGCCAATTCCGGTGCCGGGGAACACGCCAACCGCGCAACGAGCGTTTTTGCCGGCGCCAAACCGGTATTCGCCGTACACGCCGGCATCGACGTCGTTAAGAATGACGGTAGGACAGCCAAACTCTTTTTCGAGCAGCTCTTTGATGGGCACTTTTTTCCAGCCCAAGTTCGGCGTGTCGAGCAAGACGCCGCGATCGAGGTCGAGCGGCCCGGGGCACGCCATGCCAATTCCCGAAAGAGCGCGGCGATCGAGATGGGCGTCCTTGAGGGCCCCGTCGATGGTTTGAATGATTCGAGCGACGCCCGCCTCGACACCTTCGGCCCCCTTGGTGCGTTTGCGCTGGCGCCCCAATTTTTCAAATTGGCCATCGAACACCGTGGCCAGCATTTTGGTGCCGCCCAGATCAAACCCGATCCAACAATTGTTTGTGGTGTTCATCGCGGTGTTGCCGTCGAAAATTGAGGAGGGTTTCTGCTGTGCGGCTGTCAAGCCGGCCACGCGATGCTGTATTGTAAGATGCGATAGCGACTTTTCTACCGTCGGCGCAAAACCGGCCAAACTAACTCGCCACCGATTTCATTCGCACCGTGCCGTTTCGCATGCCTGGTGCAAATATGCCGGCTGCGAAAACTGGGCAAAACACACGGGAAGGTCCTGCCCATGCCCATTGCCACCTACGCCATTGCCTGTGATCGCCAGCGCCCACAATCCCCTGAAGAGAGGCGCCGACGCCCGGAAATGTTTGGCAGGTTCGCCAACACTTCACGCCGGCCGCTGCTGACCGCCGCAATCGTGACCGTCGCGGCAATCGCGGCCAGTGGGCCGATTACGGTTCGCGGCGAGGAGCCCAGGGAGAAGCCCGCGCGGCTGCATGTGATGAGTTTCAATATTCGCTATGGCTCGGCCAACGATGGGGCCAACTCCTGGTCTGCCCGGCAAACGCTGGTGAAGACGACCATCACCCGCTTCGATCCCGACGTGCTGGGCTGCCAGGAAGTGCTCGATTTTCAGGCCGATGCCCTCAAAAAAGCGCTGCCGGGCTATGAGTTCGTGGGCGTGGGCCGCACCGACGGGCGCCGCGAGGGAGAGTTTTCGCCCATCTACTTCAAGCGAGACCGATTCGAATTGCTCGCTTCGGGAACGTTCTGGCTCAGCGAAACTCCCGACAGGGCGGGAAGCAAGAGTTGGGACAGCGCCTTGCCCCGGATTGTCACCTGGGCACGGCTCCGCGATCGCAAGGCCGATTGCAAGTTGCTGTTTTGCAGCACCCATTTCGATCATCGGGGGAAACAAGCCCGAGAGCAGAGCGCTTCCCTGCTCCGCGAGCGGGTGCGACAACTCGCCGATGGAGCGGCCTTGGTCGTGGCGGGCGATTTCAATTGCACCGAGGACGACGCGCCATACCGCGCGCTCGTTGCCGACTCTCCTGGGGATTTTGCCAAGCTGATCGACACTTATCGCTCGGTCCACGCTCAGCGGGCAGCGAACGAAGCCACGTTCCACAATTTTTTGGGGGAGGAGCGGGGGAGTCGCATCGACTGGATTTTATGCAGCGAGGAGTTTGGGGTGCGGGCCGCGGAAATTGACCGCTTCCAGAGAGATGGGCGTTTCCCTTCCGATCACTTCCCAGTGACCGCGGTTTTGGAGTGGAACGCCCGCTAGCTTCCCCTAATTGCGGGGATCGTGCTTAGCAACCACAAAATACGGGAGAAAGTGAGTTGACGAACCTCGTGGGATGGCGCAGAATACTGGAACGGGCCTCCTGCCCCGGCCCGTAAAGAGCCTCGTCCCGACCCTGCCCCTCGGGACGGGGCATTTTTTTTGCGCTAGCGGGCCGGGCACCATCACAGTCGAGGGTACGCCGCGACTACCCGCCTCCGCAGTTTCCGCCGCCGGCGACCGCCTCCCATCATCGCGGCACTTTCACCTTTTGCGGCACGGGCGTGCAAGGCAAGCGTTGCCGTTGGGACTTCGCGGATTTCCACGTCGGTAGGTAGCGGCCTCCCAGCGCAGTGACCGAGGCCGACCCCCAAAATAAACCATGCCGGCACACGGAGCCTTCTTCGTGCTCTGCGCCTTCTTCGTGCTCTGCAACAAAACGAGGCGGCAGCCAGATCAAGGTAATCCGCGGACTGCGGAATCCCAACGAAACGTGCGGATCGATCGCTCTCAACGGTAGTATGCTTCCGCCTCGGCAGGGCCGCTGTCTGCCGGCAAACACAGACTCCTCGTGGCGTTTTCTCCGCACCGCACTTATACTAACCGCCGGGAAACAGGGAATCGGTTGGGCGCCGGTGGTTGATTGGTACCCCGGGGCGGCAAGCCGCGATTCCCTTTGCCCTCTCTCGTTGTTGCCTTTCATCCTGTCCACGAGGAGACCGCCGTCATGGCCAACAAGGTTACCCCCAACCGCCGCGATTTCTTGAAGACATCGGCTGCCGTTGGCTTTTGCGTTTGGACTTCGTCGGCCGTGGCCCAAAGCAAGTCGGCCAACGAGCAAGTCAATTTTGCTTGCATCGGCGTGGGCGGAAAAGGCAGCAGCGACACCGACGACGCCGGCAACCATGGCAACGTGGTCGCGCTGTGCGACATCGACGAGAAACGCCTGGGAACCAAGGCCGAGAAATTTCCCAAGGCGAAAACGTACACCGACTACCGCAAAATGCTCGAAGAGTTGTCGGGCTCGATCGACGCCGTTACCGTGAGCACCCCCGACCACACGCACGCCGTAGCGGCCGCCCAGGCCATGCGGATGGGCAAGCACTGCTTCTGCCAGAAGCCGCTCACCCACTCCATTCACGAAGCGCGCACGCTGGGTGAAATCGCCCGCAAGCAGAACGTGGCCACGCAGATGGGCAACCAAGGCACGGCTGGCGGCGATCTGCGTCGGGCGGCCGCCCAAATTCGTGCTGGCGCGGTGGGCAACGTTGCCGAAGTTCACGTGTGGACCAACCGCGCCGGCGGCTGGTGGAAGCAGGGCATCGACCGGCCCACCGATACACCCCCGGTTCCCGAGCACGTGAAGTGGGATCTGTTCCTCGGCCCCGCGGCGCCACGACCTTACCATCCGGCCTATCACCCGTTTGCCTGGCGCGGCTGGTGGGCGTTCGGCACGGGGGCGCTGGGCGACATGGCGTGCCACACCATGAACATGCCGTTCATGGCGCTCAATCTGCGAAACCCCCTTGCCGTTTCCGCCGAAACTTCCGGCCACAACAAGGAAACCTATCCGCTGTGGTCGATCATCACTTACGAATTCCCGGCGATCGAGAGCCGCGGACCGCTCAAACTCACTTGGTACGATGGCGGCAAACTTCCGCCGGCAGAAAAACTGCTCGGCCAGCAACTCGGCAGCAGCGGTTCGCTGATCATCGGCGACAAGGGCATCATGTACTCGCCCGGCGATTACGGTGGAGGCAAACTGCTCGATCCCGAGGGCAAGCCCATGCAGGGTCCGCAGGTGGAAATCCCCAATTCGCCCGGCCATTTCCGCGAACTGGTCGAAGCCATTCGCGGCGGTTCGCCGGCCATGTCCAACTTCCCGGATTACGCCGGCCCGCTCACCGAAACCGTGCTGCTGGGCAATCTGGCCGTTTGGGCCGGCACCCGCGTGGAGTGGGACGCCGACAAACTGATGGCGAAAAACATGCCGGAATTGGCCACCATGATCAAGCACGAATATCCCAAGGGGTTTGAACTGTAGTCGACATCGAGCGATGAACTCCGGCGGCAAGCGTTCGTGTTATCGAGCGCTTGCCGCTTTTGTTGAGGGTATTCGTTTCGGAGGTAGGCCCTCGGGTTTCCAGCAAAAACACAGCGTTCCACATGTTTGCAAGAGCCATGCCCGCCACGTCGACAGCCGGGCCGAAGGGGAGACAGAGCGTCGTGTACTTGCTGATCGGCTTGCTGGCGGTGGGGGTCGGATGGGGACTCTTCGTCGAAATGCAGACGCATCGCGCGTTGAGCCCGTTCTGGCGTCGGGGCGACCAGACCCGCCGCTGGCTTGAGCGATTCCCCGCGACGGACGCGGCTGATTCGGAAGCGTATCACCATCTGCTCGCCGACGCCTTTGACTTCTCCGTCGAACAAGTGAATTGCCTCCAGCCCGACGACCGCTTGATGGAAGTCTACCGAGCGAAGTACCCTCGCGGCAGCCTGGGCGATTGCCTGGAATTGGAGCGGCTCGGCATGGCATTAACAGAACGACACGGAGTCGATTTGCTCTCGATTTGGCAAAATGACATCACGCTGGGGGAAGTGTTTGAGCAAACGAGGAATGCCGCGCGCAGCTAGCCGGGCGGCCCCGCGCGCCGATTCCTTCAACACGCCCCCGCATTGCCCGCCGCATAAGAGACAATGCCGACAAATCACGGCCCGATTGCCCGATTCGATCGTGCGTTGTCATTGACGCGGGCAGATCCCTACTCAAAACATTTTTCCCATGACCTTGCCCATCGTTACGCTTCCTTCCCAAGAACGATGGGAATGCCACCGTTGCGGCTACTGTTGCCGGGGAACCATTGTTCCACTCAGCGGGGATGATCAGCAGAAGCTGGTCCGGCAGGGTTGGGATCGGCATCCCGAAATGCAGGGAATCACCGTGGTCGTTTCAGGCGGCGGCCAAAAACAATTGGCGCGGCGGGCGAACGGCGACTGCGTGTTCTTGGCCGCCGACGGCGGATGCCGGATCCACCAGGAGTTTGGCGCGGCCGCCAAGCCCCTGATTTGCCGGCTGTTTCCCCTGCAATTGGTGCCGCAAGAAAAACGCGCGGTCCTCACGCTTCGCCGGGCATGTCCCACGGCCGCGGCCGACCAGGGTCGCGAACTTGGCAGCTATCTCGATGAAGTTCGCAAGCTGGCTCGCGAAGGAAAACTGGCCCAGCAGGCACCGCCGTCTCCGATCATCAAACCGGGCGAAATCGCCGATTGGTCCCGGGCGCAGGTAGCGATCGACGCCCTCGCTCGACTCACGGCCGACTCCCGTTTCCCGCTCATCCGCCGCCTCGCTCATGGCCTGGAGTTTTGCCGTCTGCTCGAACAGGCAAACACCACAAAGCTAAACACGGTCGATCTGGCCGAGTGGGTTGGCTTGCTCGAACAACAGTTGCCCGAAGTAGCGTCGGCGCACTTCGGCGAGCGAATACCGCCCTGTCGCTGGGCCAGAACCCTCTTTCGGCAAATCGCCTTGGAATGGATTCGGCTGCACCCTCGCTTCGGCATGGAAGGTTCGCTGCGCGCTCGGATCCAACTGGTCGGCTGGGCCGCCAAAATGGCGTGGGGGCGAGGGAAACTCCCTCGGATTCATCCTCAACTGCCGCCGGCCACATTTGACATGCTGGAAAAACCCTTGGATCCGCTCGAAGCACAAGCGTATCAGCAGCTAGCTCGCTATTTCGAAACGACGACGGCTTCGGCCCAATTCGCCCTGGCAAATCGGCATCGGTGGTCGATTGTGGAAAGCTATCGCCAACTGGCGTTGATGCATCCCTTGGCCCTGTGGTTATTGCGCTGGACGCGCGTTAAGAATCGCCAGGGCGATTCCCAAGCCGCGGATGGCATGATGCAAAACGAAAGTCTCGCGACGGACAATTTGCTCGATCTGATCGTGGCCATTGATCGCGCCCAAGGATACGAGGGATTCGCCGGCCGTCGGCAGCGATCCCGTTTGAAAAGCCTGGCCCGACTCGGACAATTGCCGGTGCTGGTCGCCTGGTACGGTCGCTGAGGTTTTGCTGGTCGATGCGAAAAGCGACGGGCCGGCACGAGGCCGACCCGTCGCGAGGATTCGTTTCGTACTTGCTGTCATCTCCGCAAGCTGCAGAGACATTTTTTCAGGTCAACGTCTGATTGCGGTTGAACCGCGTTCAGGCAGAAGCAAGTCAATACCAACTTCCGCAACGTTGCAGGTCATGGGCGGCAGCGCTCGCTATTTGCAGCAGGCGTTGACCCGCACGTTCACCAGAACTTTCTTTTCCACCATCCGGCACACGCGAACGTTCACGGTCATCTCTTCCTGGTAAGGAACCATCACCGTGTACTTTTGCACCTGCTCTTCGGTCACCGGCTTGTAGCTGGTCACCTGGCGCGTGCGAGTACGCGTTTCCGGAACGCACACGTATTGCTGAATTTCGCGTTGTTGAACTTCGTTCACGTACTCGCACACGTTGATGGTGCGGGTCCGAGTCTCGGGCTTGCAAACCGTCACCTGGTACTCGTACGGCTGCTCGACCTGTTGGTACTCGCACACGTTGACGGTGCGGGTGCGCGTCTCGGGCTTGCAAACCGTGACCTGGTATTCGTACGGCTGCTCGACCCGTTGGTACTCGCACACGTTGACGGTGCGGGTGCGCGTCTCGGGCTTGCAAACCGTCACCTGGTATTCGTACGGCTGTTCAACCCGTTGGTACTCGCACACGTTGACGGTGCGGGTGCGAGTCTCAGGCTTGCAAACCGTGACCTGGTATTCGTACGGCTGCTCGACCCGTTGGTACTCGCACACGTTGACGGTGCGGGTCCGCGTCTCGGGCTTGCAGACCGTGACCTGGTATTCGTACGGCTCTTCCACCCGTTGGTATTTCCACACGTTCACGTCAACGGTCTTTTGCACCACGTTGCCAACCCACACACGGCAGCAACCGCCACAGTACGATCGGCAACCACCGCAGTTATTGGCGACGCCGCAGCCAGAGCGAACTTCCCAGTGGCCTTCGTTCACACAGTAGGTGCGCTGCTCGACGCTGGGAACAGCCACGCATCGGGTGCGCGTGCCGGCGCGGGTTTCGGTGTGCGGAACCAGCGCCGTGTACTGCTGCTCCACCTGTTTCGTCACCGGTTGGGTAACCACGCGGGTGCCGCTCCGGGTTTCGGTCTGCGGAACCAGTACGGTGTACTGCTGTTCCACCTGCCTGGTTACCGGTTGGGTAACCACGCGGGTGCCGCTACGGGTTTCGGTCTGCGGAACCAGCACGGTGTACTGCTGTTCCACCTGTTTCGTCACCGGTTGGGTAACCACGCGGGTGCCACTGCGGGTTTCGGTGTGCGGAACCAGCGCCGTGTACTGTTGCTCCACCTGCCTGGTTACCGGTTGGGTAACCACGCGGGTGCCACTGCGGGTTTCGGTGTGCGGAACCATCACCGTGTACTGCTGCTCGACCTGTCGAACAACCGGCTTGCACACGGTTTGTTCGATCGTCTTGCTGACGAGTTGCCGCGCCATCACCGTGTATTCCTCGGTGACTTCCTTCGTTTCCGGAACGTACCGGGTAACCATCACGGTTCGTTCGCGAACTTCTGGGCGATACTTTGTCACCGTGACCGTACGCTGTTCGGTCACGTATTGCGGTACATAGCAGATCCTTTCCACCGTTTGATAGGCGGGACCGCAGGTGTACCCGTAATAACCTCCCTGACAACTGCTACAGACTCCGCCGGCCTGAGCAGTTTGTGTCAGCGGTGTCGCCGCCAACAACAAGATCCAAGTGTAACGGTGCATGCAATTCTCCTTTCGAAAAGTGAAACATCCTTAAGCCCCCCCATGGGCTATCATTGGCTCCTTGCATGCATGCAAGTTGCGCTGAATATACCACTGCAACTGGATGTGTAAACGCGCCAACTGGGGAGATTAAGGCATTTTTCACGAATTCAGCAACTGCGCTGTCTGGGGATATTTTGCGAGGTTTTTCGCAAAAATTCTCAGTGGCCGCGATCGCCAGATGGGGCGTTCCGCAAGCTGCGTGAAATAAGGAGACAAGAAAAGATCGAGTTCGCCCAAATCGCGATGTGCGAGGAAGCTATTGACAGGATCAGCAAACAAAAAAGAGGGCACGAAACACGCGTGTCGACGAGAGAATTGGGGCGTGTTAGCCGCGCATGGATCAGCGGCAAAATGCTTCCCCCGAGTGGACACTAAGGTTAGTCTTCGAGACCCAGCCGCTTCATCTTTTTGTAGAGCGTGGTGCGGTTGATGCCCAAGGCATCGGCGGTCAGGCTGCGGTTCCAGTCGTGCGATTCGAGCACTTCGCGAATGATGCGGCGCTCGGGATCGGCCAGGGCCTCGCGCAGCGTGCGCTTGCCAATCGACTTGGCGACGGGCGAATGATCTCCCAACAGCGTGGCAGGCAAATCGTCGACCAGCACCACGTCGCCTTTTCCCAAGAGCACGGCGCGCTCCACCACGTTTTGCAGTTCGCGCACGTTGCCGGGCCAACGATACCGTTGCAGCACCGCCAGGGCGTCTTCGCTGAACTCGCGCACCTGCTTGGACGATTCCTGGCAAACCTTGTGCAAGAAATGCCGGGCGAGCAGCGGAATGTCCGACACCCGTTCGCGCAGCGGCGGCAGTTCGATGTTGATCACGTTGATCCGGTAGTACAGGTCTTGCCGAAATTTGCCTTCAGCCACCCGTTCCGTCAGGTTTTCGTTGGTGGCCAGCACGGCTCGGGTGTCGACGTGAAAGGTCTCCGTGCCGCCGACCTGCTCGAATTCAAATTCCTGCAGCACTCGGAGCAGTTTGACTTGCAGGCTGGGGCTCGCGGTGCCGATCTCATCGAGAAAAATGGTGCCATGGTCGGCTTGTTTGAATTTGCCGATCTTGTTGACCGTGGCGCCGGTAAACGAACCCGCCACGTGGCCAAACAGTTCACTTTCCAGCAGGTTTTCGGGCAAGGCGCCGCAAGCCACCTCGACAAACGGTTTGTCGCGCCGCGAGCTTTGACGATGGATGGCCCGGGCGATCAACGATTTGCCGGTGCCGCTTTCGCCGGTGATGAGGACGGTGGCCCGGGTATCGGCAATGCTTTCGATCAGGTCGTAAACGCGGCGCATGCGGGTGTCGTGGCCCACAATGTTTTCCATGCCAAACCGCAGATCGAGTTGGGCTTTGAGATTGCGGTTTTCGGCCATCACCTCGCGCTGGCTCAGCGCGCGTTGGATGGCCATTTCCAACTCGTCGTCGATCAGCGGTTTGGTCAAAAAGTCGAAGGCGCCCGCGCGAATGGCATCCACGGCCATTTCCACGGTGCCGTAACCGGTGATCAAAATCACTTCGGTTTCGAGCGCCTGGCGCTGGCAATATTCCAGCACGCTAAAGCCTTCGCCATCGCCCAACCGAATGTCGGTCAGCACCACGTCGTAGTTCTTCTTGGCGATCCGCTCGATGGCTTCGCTGACGCTGGCGGCCGTGTCGACCTGATGCCGCTGTTCGCGGAGCCAGTCGGCCATGGAATCTCGAAGATGCCGATCGTCGTCCACAAGGAGCAGCATGCCTTGTTTCATTACATTCCCCTTGGCAGGTGCGCAGCTTTGCGTGCGATACTCTGTGGTGCCTGGGCCGACCGGCAATCATCGCCGGCGTCGTTGAAGACGGCGCCGCCGATGTTTCCGGACCGCACAACCGGCCGAAGTTGGGGAGAAACCTGGACCGTTGTCGAAGATTATCTACGTTACAAGTTGCCCTCAGTCAACGCGGCGAAAAACACCATGGCTGCCGTACAGCGCACCACGGTTGCCAGCGATAAAATCCGCACGTTCCCACCCGTTGGCATTCGCCACGAGGGAACCACAGCCCTGGAAATCCATCGCGGCCGTCGGCGGAAATCGACACGCGGGGGAATTTGGACCTCTCCCAATTCAACCTGGCATTCCCGCCCCTGGCGGCGGAAGAACGTTCCGCCCGCTGATCAAACTCGAGTTGTCTAGCGTCGCGCCGGGTCGGACGGATGGCCCACTGCAGGCTGAATCGGCGCCTCGGCTGGAGGAGAAACCATCTCGCGGTTTGCGGATTTCGCGGGTTTGGGTTGATGAAGCCTGGCGACATGTTCGGCGGCCTGCTCGGCGATGTTGGCCCGGCTCGCCAAAAACCGCCCGAGCAAGGCTGGCGAACGGAACCTCTGTTCCAAATCGTCGGCCAGATCGAACAGCAGCGACTGCAGTTCTTCTGGGACTTGAGAGGGCGGAGATTCCGAGGACGGGACCGGCAACCGTTGTCGCCAGCGCAAATCGCTAAGCAGTTCTTGCCGCACAAAGTCGAAGAGATCGAGGGCCGAGGTGGCCAGCACGCCAATCGCCAGCGAAATGGCCGCCTGGCTCGCTTGCCCCTTGTGCCAGTATCCGGTGGGCAAATAAAGCCAATCGCCCGCTTCCAGGCGACACTTCATCAGCGGCGAAATCTCGCGCTCGTAGCGCATGTTGGCGGGCAGCGTATCGGCCAGCGGCCAGGGATTCACAGTGTTCTTCCGCAGCGAGTATTCCTTGCTGCCTTCCGTTTGCACAATGAATACGTCTTCGGCGTCGTAATGCCAGCCAAACCCATGCTGCTCGTCGGGCGTGCAGTAGATGTGAATATTGACGGGCGCCTGAAACACGGCCGTGAATTCGGACGCGACCTGCGCCAGGGGAGCGTGCTGCCGTTCGGCATGTCGAATGACCAGCGTATAGCCCTCGGCATGAAGCTGGCGAACCCGATCGTAGGTGATGGGTTCTGAACCTGGCCACAAGGCGCCGCCGCGAGCCAGGAAGGCGTCGGCCTGCGGATCGGCCAGTATCTGTTCCACGGTTTCCCAACTGCCCAAATGTTGCCAGTCGCCAAGCACCCCTTGCCGCGCCAGCGGTTGGTGACGAAAGAAGCGCTGCGTGAACTCCGCGAGGGGAAACCCCTGGAACATTTGCTCCAACATGGTCACTTGTCATTCACTCCTGAATGTTCACCTTTCCGCCGGTGTGGCGAAAAGTCACTTCGATCGAATGCCGGGGAAGTCTCGTTGGTTCTGCCATGGCAACGTCGCTGGCGTGGTTGGCCCTGCAACCATTGTGAGCCCCGCCGCCCAAAGAAGAAAGGAGCGCGGCCGCTGGTTGCCGAGGCGAGGGCGCGAATCGTTTTTCTTGTGGCGCCGCGCAAGGCTGCCTATCTTCATAAGAACTGATGAGCGATGCTCGGGGGAAACCCTTTTCGGCACCGTCGTCGATGGCACGCACCTGGCACCACGCGATTCAACACCTTACGAGGCCAACATGGTTACCCGCCGCACGTTTCTGTCCATGCTCGGTACCGGCATCACGGCCGCGCCTTCCTTGGCATGGTCGCTGCCGGCAATCGCTGCCGATTCCGCCGCCGCGCCCAAAAAGAAACTGGCCATCGTCACCACCGTTTGGCGTTATCGTTCGCACGCCTGGCACATGGGCGAGCGTTTCTTGGTCGGCTACCCGCGCAAAGGCCGCTGGCATCAGCCCCCCTTCGAGGTTGTTTCGGCCTATGTTGATCAAACCGGGGCGAATGATCTGAGCCGCCAAAGGGCCCAGGAGTTCGGTTTCGGCTTGTATCCCAGCGTTGCCGAAGCGCTCCGTTGCGGCGGCAAGCAATTGGCCGTCGACGCCGTCTTGATCATCGGCGAGCACGGCGACTACCCGCGCAACGAACTGGGACAGGTGCAGTATCCGCGTTACGAGTTCTTTAGCCAGGTGGCCGACGTGTTCCGCAAAGACGGCCGCACGGCGCCGGTGTTCAACGACAAACACCTGTCGTGGAACTGGGACTACGCGGCGAAGATGGTGCGAACCTCGCAGGAGTTGAAGATTCCGTTCTTGGCGGGCTCTTCGCTGCCCGTCACCTGGCGAATGCCGGCGGTCGATCTGCCGTACGAGGCCGAAGTGGAGGAATGTCTTTGCCTGGCCTACGGCGGCGTCGACAGCTACGACTTCCACGCCCTGGAGGTCATTCAATGCATGGCCGAGCGGCGCAAAGGAGGCGAAACCGGAGTGGCCGCGGTGCAGGCCCTGCAGGGCGATGCCGTGTGGAAGGCGCTCGAAGCCGGCAATTGGCAAGCCGGCGGCTGGGACTCCCGGTTGTTCGATGCGTGCCTGGCGCGCACCCAAACGCTCGCCCAGCCAGAGACGTTCAGCCATCGTCGCCCTACCGTGCAACAAATGCGCGACTGGGTGAAGCAGCCGACGTGCTATCGGATCGAGTATGCCGACGGCTGCCGAGCCACCATGCTCTTGATGAATGGCCTGGTGCAGGATTTCACGTTTGCTGCAAAGCTGAAAAATCAAAGCGAACCGCTCTCCACGCTGTTCTATTTGCCGCCCAATCCCAACGTCACCTATTCCGCGGCGCTGATGTCCCAGGCAGAAGAACTGTTCATCACCGGCAATCCGCCGTATCCGGTAGAGCGCACGCTACTCACCTCGGGCGTGCTGGCCGCGGCCTTGCAATCGCTTGCCAAGCAGCAGCGTTTGGAAACGCCCCACTTGGGCGTGCGGTACCAGGCCCCGGAGAAATCGCTGTTTGTCAACGAGTAACGCCGGTTACAACCGCCGGATGTGAAACCCTCCGTCCACGTTGATCCGTTCGCCGGTGCTGAAGGGAAATTGGTTGCCGGCCACCGCGCGAACGGCCAGGGCCACATCCTCGGGTTGGCCCCAGCGGCGAATGGGAGACAACCCCTCGGCGATGAGCCGATCGTATTTGTCTTGCACCGCGGCGGTCATGTCGCTGGCAATCACGCCGGGGCAGATTTCGAACACCTGAATCTTGTGTTCGGCCAAAGCATCGGCAAACAGCAGCGTCATCATCCCGAGCGCGGCCTTGGTCATGCAATAATCGGCCCGGTTGGTCGACACGGCATACGCTGAAACCGAGGAGATGTTCACGATCGTCGCCCGGGGAATGGTTCCCCGATCGATCAGCGAAACCATTTCGCGGGCGACTCGCTGCGACAGAAAAAACGGCCCTTTGAGGTTGGTGTTGAAGACCAAATCCCAGCTTTCCTCGGTTGCTTCGAGCAGCGGCTTGCGGCCCTGCGACGTGATGCCGGCATTGTTCACCAACAGGTCAAGCCGGGCGTAGCGAGCCAGGGCTTCGCCCACCAGCCGCTCGCGATCGTCTCGCTTCCCCACGTCGGCCTGGATCGCGCACGCATCGCCTCCCGACGACGCAATCGCGGCCACGACCTCGTCGGCGGCCTGGGCGCTGTGGGCGTAGTTCACCACCACGGCGTGATCGCGGCCGAGTTCCAAGGCGATCGCCCGGCCGATTCCCCTTCCGGCCCCGGTGATCAATGCAACGGGCTTCGCCACAACGATATCCTCGTTCATTTCGAAAACGGGTTGGCGTTCGGGTCGTTTCACCTGCTAGCACTCCGTGGTAAAGTAACGGCGACAGCTTGCCGCCACAACCGCCGCAAGCAATCGGTACTGCAAAAACCACAACACGCGGGAAGCACGCCGAGGACTGATCGGACGCGGCCCTGGATAGGAGGATGCCGGTTTGAAATGGAATCGAATCGCACAGCAGGATTGCATTGAGGGGCTGAAAGAACTGAAGGATGGCAGCGTCGATTTGGCCTTTGCCGATCCGCCTTTCAATATTGGCTACGAATACGACGTATACGAAGACCGCCGGGCGGCCGAAGAATACCTGGCCTGGTGCCAAACATGGATGGGCGAGGTGGTGCGCGTGCTCAAACCCAATGGCACGTTTTGGCTGGCGATTGGCGATGAGTTCGCCGCGGAGCTGAAGGTGCTCATGCAGCGAGAGCTGGGGCTGGCCTGTCGCAGTTGGGTGGTGTGGTATTACACCTTTGGCGTGAACTGCAAATACAAATTCAGCCGCTCGCACGCGCATTTGTTTCACATGGTGAAGGATCCCCGCAACTTCACCTTCAATCTCGAGGCGATTCGAGTGCCCTCGGCGCGGCAATTGGTTTACGCGGACAGTCGTGCGAACCCCAAAGGCCGGCTGCCCGACGATACCTGGATCCTCCGGCCACAAGATGTTCCCCAGAGCTTTCAGGGGGACGAAGATACCTGGTATTTTCCCCGGGTGTGCGGCACGTTTAAGGAACGCGCCGGTTGGCATGGTTGCCAAATGCCGGAGCAACTGCTGGGGCGGATCATCCGGGCGTGCAGCAACGAGGGCGACGTGGTGCTCGACCCCTTCGGCGGCAGCGGCACCACGCTGGCCGTGGCCAAGAAACTTGGACGCAAATTCCTGGGATTTGAATTGTCGCCCGAATACGCCGAGCGAATCGAAACGCGATTGAAGAGCATTCGTCCCGGCGATCCGCTCGACGGGGCGCCCGAACCGTTGGTCAGCGCTCCCAACACTTCGAACGGGGTGATGCGCGACGCCAACGGCAAACGCGTCAAGGCGGTCGACAAGCAGAAAAACGGCAGCGGACCATCCCCCTCGCGGGGTCGTAAATCCCAAGGCGCCGCGGCAAATCAACCAACGCTTCCCATCTTTGAAGAACCCTGATTGCAGCCGGGGCCGCCTTCGCTGGTGGGCCTGGCCAACCTCGACCATGTTTATCTTTGGAAACGAAATTCCTTCGCACGTTTTCGCAGTCTCAACGCCATGAAATACGCCATTTGCAACGAAACCTTTCTCGATTGGCCCTTCGACAAAGCTTTTGCGTTCGCGCGCGAGTGCGGCTACACGGGCATCGAAATCGCCCCGTTCACCATCGATACCAATGTGCGCAACATTTCACCCGCCCAACGCAAGGAAGTGCGGCAACAGGCCGAAGCCGCTGGCCTGGAGGTGATTGGGCTGCACTGGCTACTGGCCAAGACCGAAGGTCTCTACCTGACCACCCCCGACAAGGCGGTCCGCAATGCCACGGCCGACTACGTGCGCGAGCTGGCTCGCTGTTGCCGCGACCTGGGCGGAACGATCATGGTGTTTGGGTCGCCGCTGCAGCGCAACGTTCTGCCCGGCATGACCACCGATGAAGCCATGAAGTACGCCGCCGAGGTGTTTCAGGCCGCCATGCCCACCCTGGCCGAATGCGGCGTCACGCTGGCAATTGAACCCCTGGGGCCAGCCGACGGAAACTTTCTCAACCGTGCCGCCGATGGCGTGGAACTGATGCGGCTCGTGGACCATCCCAACTGCAAGTTGCATCTCGATTGCAAAGCCATGAGCAGCGAAGGCACGCCGATTCCCGACATCATTCGGGCGAACGCCGAGCACATGGTCCACTTTCATGCCAACGACGCCAACCTGTTGGGTCCCGGCTTTGGTGAACTGGACTTTGTGCCGATTTTCCAGGCCCTGGCCGATGTGAAATACAACGGCTGGGTGTCGGTCGAGGTCTTCGATTACAGCCCCGGCGTGGAGCGCCTCGCCAAGGAAAGCATCGATTACATGCGGAAGTGCGAAGCCAGCGTTCAGTAACCAGGAACGCGGGCGTCGCGCGTTTCGGCGGGCGGAAGGCTGTTCCACCAGAAGCATCGCCACAAAAAAAGCCGGCCGGTCGCTTGTTACAGGCGACCGGCCGGCGTGCTTTTTCATCTCAAGCTCTGCAGACGGCGTGGACCAGGGTGCTTACTTGGCGCCCACCAGTTGAGCTTTCTTCTTCTCGGCGACGATTTCTTCTTGAATCGAGCCCGGCACCCGCCGGTAGCAGGCCGGCTCCATGGTGAAGGTGCCTTGTCCCTTGGTCAGGCTGCGGAGGTCGGTGGCGTAACCAAAGGTTTCGGCCAACGGCACTTCGGCGATGATCGTGCTGATTTCGTCGCGCATGTCGGTCGACACGATCAAGCCGCGGCGGCTGACGATTTCGCCGCTAACGTTGCCCTGGTATTCCGTGGGGCACTCGATTTCGACCTTCATGATCGGCTCGAGCAGCACCGGCTTGGCCTTGGGGAAGTACTCACGGAAGCAATCCTTGGCGCAGATTTGGAACGCCATGTCGGAGCTGTCCACATCGTGGTACGAACCGTCGATGAGCAACACCTTGGTTTGCACCACGGGGAACCCTGCCAGAGGGCCTTTGTCGAGCACCTGACGGAAGCCCTTTTCCACCGAGGGAATGTATTCCGAAGGAATTCGTCCGCCGACCACCTGCTCTTCGAACTGGAAGTTCTCGGCTGCGTCCTCCGGCAGCGGCTCGATCCGCCCCACAATGTGGGCGTACTGGCCAGAACCACCGGTTTGCTTCTTGTGCTTGTAATTGAAGTCGGCCACTTGCGTGGGGGCTTCACGATAGCTCACCTTGGGCGCGCCCACCTCGACCTCCACCTTGTACTCGCGGCGGATGCGTTCGATGTAGATGTCCAGGTGCAATTCGCCCATGCCGGCGATGAGCGTTTCACCGGTTTCCTGATCCGAAAACACGTGGAACGTGGGGTCTTCCTTGCGGAAGCGGGCCAACGCCTTGCCCAACCGATCGGATCCTTCTCGGCTGGAGGGGCTGACGGCGATCTTGATCACCGGCTCGGGCACGTAGATGCTTTCCAGCGTGCAGTAATTGGACGTAGCCGCGTAGGTATCGCCGCTGGCCGAGTCCACGCCCAGCACGGCCACAATGTCGCCGGCGCTGGCCGAGTCGATTTCTTCGCGCTTGTCGGCGTGCATCCGCACAATGCGGCTGAACCGATCTTTCCGGCCGGTGCGCTGGTTGATGTACATTTCGCCCTTGCGCACGGTGCCCTGGTAAATGCGGAAGAACGTGAGCTGCCCGAATGGATCGTCCACGATCTTGAAGGCCATGCCCACAAATGGCTTGTCGGGGTTGGGCTCCAACGCCACGCGTTCACTGGGATTCTGGGGATTGGTTCCCTTGATTTCCCGCTCCAGCGGGCTGGGCAGGTAGCGCACAATGGCGTCGAGCAGCGGCTGCACACCTTTGTTGCGATAGGCGGTCCCCAGATAAACGGGGGTAACGTCCTGCATTTGCACGGCTTTGCGAAGCACGCTGTGAACCAGGTCTTCGCTCACTTCTTCTTCCGAGAGCAACAGCTCCATCATTTCGTCGCTGTACATCGACAGCGATTCGAGCATGTGCTGCCGGGCAGCGGCGGCGTCGGCCTCGTATTGGGCCGGGATGGGCTCTTGGCGGATCTTTTCGCCGCGTTCGCCATCGAAGTACAAGGCCTTCATGGTGATCAGGTCGATCATGCCTGCGAATTTTTCGCCGGCGCCCATGGGCCATTGCATCAGAATGGCTTCAGACGACAGCTTTTCCTTGATTTCACCAACCACGCGCAACGGCTCCGCGCCCGTGCGGTCCATCTTGTTGATAAACGCCAGCCGGGGAACGTGGTAGCGCTTCATTTGGCGGTCGACGGTCAGCGATTGGCTTTGCACGCCGCCGACGGCGCACAGCACCAGCACCGCGCCATCGAGAACCCGCAGGCTGCGTTCCACCTCCACGGTAAAGTCCACGTGGCCTGGGGTGTCGATCAAATTGATCCCATGATCTCCCCACTGCACGCTGGTGGCGGCGCTGGTGATCGTGATCCCGCGCTCCTTCTCAAGCTCCATATGGTCCATGGTGGCGCCGGAACCGGAGCCGTGGACCTCCTCCATCTTGTGGATGCGGCCCGTGTAATACAGGATCCGCTCGCTGAGCGTGGTCTTGCCCGAGTCGATGTGGGCGGAAATGCCGATGTTGCGTAGTTTAGCGAGGGTCATGGCGGGTACAGAATGAGACAGAGGGGGTCCCCGATGGGGGGCCACAGGAACACGATACAGGGTTATTACGGTTTTGGTCGCCCAACTTCTCCACTCACGGCGGAAAAGTTGCGAGCGACCTAGTTCATTGACACTTTCATTACGGTCGGATCAGGGTCGCGCACGGCGCGCTGGCCACGCTATGCGTCTTGTTCGGCATTTTCGACGGTCCGGGTTGCGGGCAAGTCCGTCCCAGAAGATCGCCGCAGGCAATGCTGGCGCAATTCTGGCAACTTTGGGAACGTCGCCCCGCGGGGGGATTCCGCAGACGAGCTCCTTGCCGGTCGTGCGGATTTTTGTACCTCTTTTTGGTGCAGCGTGACTGATTTGCCATTAAGATTTACGCGGCAATCATTTCAGCTCCAACCGCAAGCGGTATGCAGGGGGCATGCGTGAGTAGTTCTAGATTACTCGAATTCCGCCAGGCGCGAAGATCAGATTTGTCAGAATCCTCGCACAAACCCCAACTTCACAAAATTTTTGCAGTAGCTTGGGCAAACCGTCATGGAAATCTAGCCGCCATGGCTGAGAAATCCGGCCGGACAGGCTGCACCCGCTTCAAGCTCGCCCCGCCAACGCCTGCCGCCATGTAGTCGACAGATGTTGCGAGGGGAGCAGCAAATCCTTGCCAATGGGGCGACAGAGTCAAGGGTGGAATCTTCCAATTTTTCTGGATTTACGGATGTCTGCCATGAGTGCATCAACCTGCTCGCGGATTTTGGCCCTGGCGTGTTTGGTTGCGACCGCTGCCCCGGAAGTTTTTGCCCAGGAAGCGGACAATCCCACTACCGCTCCAAACGAAGCGCCCGAGCGCGCCCAGCTGTCGGGCGTTTGGCGCGGGTTTGCGGTGGAAGGCAAGGGCGAAAAGCCCGACCAGGGGCCAGTTAAGCTCCAACTGACATTCTCCGAGAAAACGATCCAGGGCACCGAATTCAAGGGCGATCAGACCATCGATCACGGCCAGGGAGAATATACCCTGGACCTCGCAACCGACCCTCGCTGGCTCGACGGCGCCAAGACGTTGATGAGCGGCCGAAAAGACGTCTGGCTCGGAATTTACAAACTAGACGGCAACACGCTGCACTGGTGCGTCGCCAAACGCCAACGGCCAACCACGTTCGAGACCGTGAAGGGCCAATTCTTGATGATCCTGAAGCGGGACCCCAACCAACGAGCCAAATCCACCGATTAGCGGCCTTCCCAGATGTCCGCCGCAGGGGGACGAATCTTCCGCACAGGGAAAACTTTCCAACGAGGAAGAGCAGCCGCCGCCCCCTCACAAAATTCGCGGCACGCCCGCAGGTGTTGCCAGCGCGAGGCCATCGTTTGGCATTCGGCCTGTTCCCAAGGCGAAGCGGGCGAGCCGGATTACCGACAGCTGATTCGCAGCAGACCAAACCGGTCAGGTCGCGGCGCCGTACTCCGCCCAGGAATTGACTCTCAGGCCACGGAAGGCGGTGTCGACATCCAAGACACCATCGCATCCGGATAGCATGGACCTGCGGACCCTGTCGACACGACGGCCGCGGGCAGGGCAGGCAAACGCGCAACTGCCGCCGTTCTGGGCACATGCCGCAAGAAAGCCCGAACGCTGTGTGTCGCCGGCCGCGACACGCATTGGAATTCTCCGGCGATCGCACTATTCTTGAATAATGCAATCACAAACCGCAATCTCCGCATTCCCGTTCGCGCTTGGTGTCTCCTCGCCTTGGTCCCAGGCGGGATCATGCCGGCAGCTCACGCCGCCCTAATCGGCCGATCCTTCCTGCGGTTCCTGTCTGTCGGCAGCCAACCTTTGCGCAAGCGGGGTAACTGGCTGCCCACCCCTTTGTTTGTGACAGATGGTTCTGTGTTTGGGCGTTTATTGTTTTCCGCGCATGCGGAAAACCCAGCGATGGTTGGCGGTTGCTTTCTGTATGAGAGACCGCTGACCTGCAAACCTGTTACCGACGGCCAATTCCCCTGACGGCGATTAAAGAGACTTATGACCGAAACCAACCTGGTTCGCGAAGTGCAACGGCGGCGAACGTTTGCCATCATTTCGCACCCCGATGCCGGCAAGACCACCTTGACCGAAAAACTGCTGCTGTATGGAGGCTGCGTGGAGATCGCCGGCGCGGTGCGCGGCCGCAAGACCGAACGCGCGGCCACTTCCGATTGGATGGAACTGGAAAAACAGCGCGGCATCTCGGTCAGTTCCACGGTGCTCAGTTTCGAGTATGCCGACTGCCAGATTAACCTGCTCGACACCCCGGGCCACCACGATTTCAGCGAGGACACGTACCGCACGCTGATGGCCGCCGACGCCGCCGTGATGGTGATCGACCTTGCCAAGGGGGTGGAAGCCCAAACCGAAAAACTGTTTCGCGTCTGCGCTTTGCGAAAGATTCCCGTGCTCACGTTCGTGAACAAGGTGGATCGACCGGGGCGGGAGCCGCTCGCGATTATCGAAGAGATTGAAACGCGGTTAGGCATCGCGGCCGCTCCGTACAATTGGCCCTTGGGAACCGGAAGCGATTTCCATGGCGTGGTGGAAGTGGAGAGCGGCCAGGCCCACATTTACCATGATCGGAGTCGGCAGCGCCGAATCACGGCCCAAACGGCCGCACTTCACGAATTGCGAAACGCCGATATTCCGGCTTCGGTGCTTGATCACGCGGAAGAGGATCTTGCGCTGCTTCGCGAATTGGGCGCCCCGTTCGATCCCGCTGGGTTTCTCCGCGGCGAGTTCACGCCGGTCTTTTTCGGAAGCGCCTTGACCAACTTCGGCGTTCAGCCATTTCTGGAAAAGTTCCTGCAACTTTGTCCGCCTCCGGCCAACCGCATGAGCGAAGACGGACCAGTGGAGGCCTCCCAGCCGCTGTTTTCGGCATTCGTATTCAAAATTCAAGCCAACCTCGATCCGCGGCATCGCGACCGCGTGGCGTTCGTCCGGGTATGCTCGGGCCGGTTCCAGCGCGAAATGGAAGTATTGCACCCTCGCTCGGGCAAGCGCATTAAGCTTCCGCGAGCGCATCGGGTATTCGGGCCGCAGCGAGAAACCATGGACGAGGCCTTTCCTGGCGACATTATCGGCCTGGTGAACCCCGGCGAATTTCAACTGGGTGACACCATTTGCGAAGGACCCGCGATTCACTTCGAGCCGTTGCCGCAGTTCTCGCCCGAATTCTTCGCCACCTTGCGCACTCCCGACACCTCGCGCCGCAAGCAATTCGCCCGCGGTCTGAACCAATTGATCGAAGAGGGTGCGATTCAGGTATTCTTGGAGCCTGGCGCGATCCGCCGCGAACCCATCCTGGCCGCCGTGGGTCAATTACAATTTGACGTGGTCAAGTACCGGCTCGAATCCGAATACAACACCCAAACCGAAATCGATTGGCTGCCCTACAAATGCACGCGGTGGTTTGCCGACCCCGAGGTCGACGTGGACGCGCTGCGGTTGCCTTACGGCGCCCTGGTCGTGACCGACCAGCACGGGCATCCGGCAGTTTTGTTTCGCAGCCAACGCGACGCCGAATACGGCCAGCGGCAAAACATAAACGTTCCCTTTGTTTCCATTCGCACCGGAAAAACGCAGGCCATGCAGCGGCACCAACGCATCCTGGGATAAGCGAGACGCGAGCCAAAATGCCGCGCCGTTGAAACGTGTGCCACAGAGTGGGCCACGCCCCGTTATTCCCAGGGCAGGGATCGAATATCCTACCCAAAGCGGACGAAGAGTCAGCACGACAGCGTGCTGTAAACAACAAAGATCATCGCCACAGAACGAAAGCCACCCAAGATGAGCGAGGTTGCCGACGCTCCATGTCAATCCAGGCGGCGAAGACGCAAGGCGCTGCGATCGGATGCTCCCGGCGCCCCTCGCTACTATTACGGCTGGTTGATGCTGCCGCTGGCAATGGCGGCGCTGGTCGCCAGTTCACCGGGGCAAACATTCGGCGTCTCGATTTTTAACGAGCCCATGCGGCTATCGCTCGGCCTGACGCATGGCCAGTTGGCCGCCACGTACACGGTGGGAACCCTGCTGGGCGCGGTGCCGATCACGCTGTTTGGCTGGTATATGGACCGGCAAGGCATCCGCCGGGCCATGCTCCTGGCGGTGAGCTTGTTTGCGGCCGCGTGCTTGATTACCTCCACCGTGCAAGGTTGGGTCAGTCTGCTGTTGGCGTTTTGGCTGCTGCGGATGCTGGGGCCCGGCGCGCTCTCCTTTGTGAGCGGCAACACGTTGGCGTACTGGTTTGAGCGGCGTCTCGGCATGGTCGAAGGCATCCGGCAACTCGGCATGGCATGCGCCATGGCGATCATCCCGATGCTCAATCTCTGGCTGGTGCACCATTGGGGATGGCGCGGGGCCTACGCCATCTTGGGCGTGGCGATCTGGTGCTGCCTGTTTCCGGCCTTCTGGTTTCTGTACCGCAATCGGCCCGACGACGTGGGGCAACACCTGGACGGCGTTCCACCAGCCCCGCTCGAAACGGAGCAACCGTTGAGCGTAGGACTCGAACCGCAGCGGGGGCTGACCTTGCGCGAATCGCTCCGAACCTTGTCGTTTTGGACCGTGGCGACCGGAACCGCGATGTTCGGCTTGATTCATACCGCCGTGTTTTTCTGCATTGTCCCCATCTTTGCCGAACGAGGACTGTCCGAACGCGATGCCGCGGTGATGCTCACCGCGTTTGCCGCCAGCATGGCCGCCATGCAATTGGTCGGCGGCATTCTGGCCGATCGTTGGGCCGCCCCGCCGCTGCTATGCCTGGGCATGGCGGGCTTGGGCGCCGGCGTGGGGCTGTTGTACGCGTGCAGCGGATTGCTCACGGCATGCGTGGCGGGCGTGATGTTGGGCGCTGCGCAGGGCGTCTATTTTGGCACCTCGCACCCCCTGTGGGCCCGCTACTTCGGACGCCGTCACCTGGGAAAGATTCGCGGGTTCTTGATGACCCTCACCGTGGCTTCCTCAAGTCTGGGACCATTGTTTGCCGGGCTCGTTCGCGACGGGTTGGGCAGCTTCAACCTGGCGTTGATTTTGTTCGCCCTGACGCCGCTGCCGATCGCGCTGCTGTCGCTGGCCGCCGCACCGCCCAACCTCGGCCGGGCGGAAGCATGGGAATGCGGCGACGACTCCGCAGTACTCGTAGACTCCGCGGCGCCCGTGCCGGCACAGGCTACCTAGAACGGCCGCAGTAACCGAGCGGGGGACGTACTGCCGAGGTGGCGACCCACCCCGCCGCTTACCGCAAGCGATCGCTTAGGGGTTGATGGGCGCCGGCGGATCGCCAATGCAGTACAGATTTTTCTCCGAGCGAATGAACAGGTTGCCCTGCGAAACCGCCATGCACGCCTTGCACCGCTCGTCGAGTTTGTTGCGGGCGAGAATCTTGAATTCTGGTCCTGCGGCGATCACCACCGATTCGCCCTCCTCTTCGGTGAGCATGTAAATGCGGCCATCGGCATAGACGGGCGAACTGGAGTGCTTGCCGCCCACGCGTTCTTGCCACACGATCTCGCCCGACGCGGCGTCGAAGCAGGTGGCAATGCCGGCATCGGTTACCGAGTACAGGTGCGGTTTGACATAAAGCAGCGAAGCAAGCGACGGGACGCCGCGGATTTGTTCCCAGGCAATATGGGTTTTGGTGACGTCCCCCTGTCCGCCGGTGCGAACCACGCGAATGGTGGGCGCCTCGAACCCGGAGCAGCTAAAGATCAGACCATCGCCAATCACGATCGACGGAGTGACGCCTTCCCCTTGGCTGTAGATCGACCAAATGAGTTCGCCCGTTTTGGGGTCGAACCCTTGCACCCGGTCGCCCGACCCGCTGATGATTTGTGCCTTGCCATTTTCGCGCAGCACGTTGGGGGTCACGTGTCCCAGTCGAGACAGGCCTCGTTTGCCGCGCCAGCGCACCTCGCCGGTCCGTTTGTCGACGGCCAGCACCACGGCTTCCTCCCAGGGGACTTTCCAGCCAATTTTATTGTCGTCGCCGTCGCTGCTGCCATCGTAGGGCATGATCAGCAAGTCGTCGTAAAGGATGGGCGAGGCCGCCAAACCATGGTGCCCATAAAACGGCACCTCGTGGTTGGTCCACGCCACGCGGCCGGCGTAATCGACGGCGGCAATGCCCCCGCCGCTAAACACGGCGTAGACGTGTTGGCCATCGGTTACCGGGGTGGGCGTCGCGTCGGAGTTCTCGGGCCGTTTCTTGCGCACGGGCTGTGCAAAAACCTGCGTGTTCCAGCGAATTTTTCCGGATCGCCGATCGACGCAAATCACGTGGCACGACTTGCCTTCCTCGGTGGTCGAGGTCACAAACACGTGGTCCCCATGTACGATGGGTGACGACCAGCCTTCGCCGGGGATCGCGGTTTTCCAGGCAACGTTTTCGGTGCTGCTCCAAGTCAGCGGCAGGTTTTTCTCCGATGACATTCCCTGCCCGGTGGGCCCACGAAAGCCCGGCCAGTCTTCCGCGCTGGCCAGCGCCGGTGAAATCGCGAGTACCACTCCGCCAAACCATCGAAACCAGGCGCCCGTTGTCATGGTGAATTCCCTCGGCAAAATAGTCAGGAAGGCTGCCATTTTCGGCGACAATCGCTGCGGTTGGAAGTCCTAAGTTTCCCCAAATTTCCCCGCGTGAACGGCATCGCATCTGGGTCGTGGCTGCGCGCAGCGGCCACAATCGGTATAATGCCGCCCGACTCTTTGCATTCTTGCTTCGGAGAGAACGCGTGAAGCGATTTCAAAACATTCTGGTGGCAGTCGATCTGTCACAAGACGATCGGCTGGTAACCGCGGATTTTGCCCCCCATTCCCAGCATGCCGTGCAAGAAGCCATGTGGCTGGCCACCCGCAGCGGCGCCCGGCTCACGTTTTTCTATTCGCTCGACGTTTCGGAGCGCACGCAGCGGCTGATCGAAGAAGACGAGGGCTTGATGGACAACGTGCTGGAGCAGGCCCGTCGCGTTCTGCGGCTGCTGGTCGATCGCGCCGCGGCCGAAGGTGTTCAGGCCGACAGCCAGGTAACCTTCGGCAAAAGCTGGTTGGAACTCATTCGGCACGTGCTGCACCACGACAACGATTTGCTGATCGCCGGCACGCGGCATCGCAGCCGCCTGCAATCGACGCTCTTTGGCAGCACCGGCATGAAGCTGCTCCGCAAGTGCCCTTGCCCGGTCTGGATTACCCAGCCCCGCCCCCACCGAAAATTGAACTCGCTCGTCATCGCATCCGATCTTTCTCCGGTATCGAATCTGGCCATCGACCTCGCGGCTTCGGTCGCCCTGGAATACCATGCCGAAATGCACGTGGTTCATGCGATCAACTCGGCGTCGGCGAACGAGCTTCGGGCAATGGGCCTCCCGCTCGAGCGGGTGGACGAACACCTGACGCACGAGCGGCACTGGGCCGAACAAGAATTGCAAATCCAATTGCAGCGGCCGGCGGTTCAAGAACTGGAGAATCCCCCGCACGCGCGCATTTCGTCCGGCGAGCCCGAGGTGGTCATCCTCGACATGTTGACGGCGACGAAGGCCGACCTGCTGGTGATGGCAACCATTGGCCGATCCGGCATACCTGGCATGGTAATCGGCAACACCGCCGAACGATTGCTGCCGTCGGTCAACTGCTCGGTGCTGGCGGTCAAACCGGTAGACTTTGTGGCGCCCGTCACGTTCTCTTAGCTGGCCCTGGCTTGACCCCCGGTGCGGCGCGTGGCTCCGCGCCATCCCGAATCCGCCAGACCTCGTGGAATCATTAAGCGGATTGCTTCGCCCAGTTTTCGGCAGAGCCGCCAGGTGTGGGTTTCAGCGGCCGTCGATCGCGGGGTGTTCCTACTCTGACCTGCCTGGCAAGTGATCGCACGAACACGACAAGTAAATCGATGCCCAACTCGCAACAAACCATCCGTCCCTGGTACGCGTTGCCGATTGCCGAACTGCACGAGGAACTGAAGGCGACTCCGTCCGGTCTCAGCCAGGCAGAAGCCGAGGCTCGACTGGCCAGCTTTGGACCCAATCGGCTGCCTGAGCAACCGCCCCCCTCACTGGCGACAATTATTGTCCGGCAGTTTGTGAATCCGCTGATTTACATTCTGGTGATTGCCGCGGTCGTTTCGGTCTCGATCGGCGATTTCAAAGACGCCGGCTTCATTGCCGCCGTGCTGGTGATCAACGCGGTGATTGGGGCCTGGCAGGAATGGAAAGCCGAACAGAGCAGCCAAGCCTTGCGCAAACTGCTGCAGATACGCGCCTCGGTTGAACGCGATGGCGAGATTCGTGAACTTCCCGCCGAGGACGTGGTTCCCGGCGACATTGTCTGGCTCGAGTCGGGCTACCGGGTGCCCGCCGACGTTCGCCTCCTGTCGGCCCACGGACTTGAAATCGATGAATCGTTGCTCACCGGGGAATCGCTGCCCGTTCTCAAAGACCCCACCTGGCAAGGTGAGATCCACTCGCCGCTGGGCGATCGGATGAACATGTCTTATGCCGGCTCGATTGTTACCCGCGGCCGCGCCAAAGGATTGGTCGTCGCCACCGGTACGGCCACCAGCGTTGGCCAGTTGGCGCTGGATGTGGTCCGCTCGACGGGCGGCAGGCCTCCGCTATTGGAACGGATGGAGCGTTTCACCAATGTCGTGGCCATCGCCACTCTGGTGCTCTCGGTGTTGATCGGCACCGCCGGCGCCCTGATGGGCCGGTATGGCGTTTACGACATGTTTCTGTTTGTGGTGGCCCTGGCCGTATCGGCCATTCCCGAGGGCCTGCCTGTCGCCATGACCGTGGCCTTGGCGATTGCCACCACCCGCATGGCTCGCCGGGGCGTGATTGTCCGCCGGCTCACGGCCGTGGAAGGCCTGGGGAGCTGCACCCTGATTGCCACCGATAAGACCGGCACTCTCACCGTCAACGAACTGACCGTCCGCGAGATTCACCTGGCGGGCGGCAAGTCCTTAATCGTGACGGGGGAAGGATTCGCGCCCGTGGGCGAAGTTCTCGACAACAACCAGCCCGTTGCCCCCGATTCCAGTGAAGACCTAGCCGCCTTGGCCCGAGCGTCGGTGCTGTGCAACGAGGCCGACCTGCACCTGCGCAGCGACCATTGGGAGTGGCGCGGCGATGCCGTTGATATTGCCCTGTTGTCGCTAGGCCATAAACTCGGCTGCCAACGGCAACTCACGCTGGATCAGTACCCGCAAGTCAATGAAATTCCGTTCGAGTCCGAACATCAATACGCCGCCACGTTTAACCAGGTGGATGGCACGGTGTGGGCATTTGTCAAAGGCGCCCCCGAACGCATCCTGGGCATGTGCAACCACCAAACGCCGGTTGCCGAACTGGAAAATACGGCCGTCGATCTCGCCCGTCGCGGCTACCGGGTGCTGGCGCTGGCCGATGGTGCGCTCGATCAAGAATTAACGCCCGGCGACACGCCTGCCGAGCCGGCGGGGCTTCGCTTCCTGGGTTTCGTCGGCATGATCGATCCCTTGCGTTCGGGCGCCCGCGACGCCATCCATGCCTGCCACGAGGCGGGGATTCAGGTCACCATGGTTACCGGCGATCACCGCATCACTGCCCTGGCCATCGCCCACGACTTGGGCTTCGCGGAAGACGAATCGCAAGTGATCACGGGCCCTGAACTGCTGGAATTGTCGTCGGACGAGTTGGCCCGCACCATCAACTCGGTGCGCGTTTTTGCTCGCGTGGCCCCGCGTCAAAAACTCCAGATCGTCGAAGCTGCCCAAGCCGCCGGTCACTACGTGGCCGTGACCGGCGACGGCGTGAACGACGCGCCCGCCCTGCGCACCGCCAATATCGGCGTTGCCATGGGCAAGGGGGGGACCGACGTGGCCCGCGAAGCTGCCGAACTAGTCATCAGCGACGACAACTTTGCCACCATTGTCGCGGGCGTCGAAGAGGGACGCATCGCCTACGACAATATTCGCAAAGTCATCTATCTGCTGCTCTCCACCGGCGCCGCCGAACTCTTGATGGTCTTGCTCACGGTGATGGTCGGCTTGCCGCTGCCCCTTCTGCCCGTGCAATTGTTGTGGCTCAACCTGGTAACCAACGGCATTCAAGGAGTCGCGCTGGCGTTCGAGCCCGGCGAGGGCGACGCCCTGCAACGCAGGCCGCGGTCTCCCGGCGAACCAATCTTCAACCGGTTGATGATCGAGCGAATGATCATTGGCGTGGTGGCAATCGGAGGCATTGGCTTTGCCGCCTTCTACTGGATGATCGCCAATGGCTTCGAAGAATCTTCCGCCCGCAATATCTTGCTCCTGTTGATGGTGCTGTTTGAAAACTTCCACATTGGCAACTGCCGCTCCGAAACGCTATCGGCCTTCAAGCTGTCGCCGTTCCGTAGCCCCATGCTGCTCTTGGGCGCCGTGACGGCGTTTCTCGTGCATGTCACGGCCATGTATGTTCCCTGGTTGCAGGGAATGTTGAGCACCCAACCGGTTACGCTGGAAACCTTTCTGATAGTGACGGCATTGGCCATGGTTGTGGTGCCGGCCCTCGAGTTGCACAAGTTTGTCTGGTACTTGCGCTACGGCAATCGGACTCGCAATAATCACAAGTCTTGATCCGCGCGGACACTTCACGGCATAATTGAAAGCAACCTATCGGGGCGGTCGCGGGGAGCGGCCGTCCTGGCTGCATCGTCGCTCGGCAGACGATATCGCCGCACCACGGCTGGAATCGCGGCGTTTTTGTGCGGCAGATCGAATTTCCTTTTTTCGTCCTTCCGCGGCCTTTCCTCCCGCGGCACGAGTTCCATCAGCGACAAGGGCTTCTCGCATGCGGTGGTCGAAGTTTCGCAGCCAGCAAATCCGCGAGCCTTGGCATGGCTTGCCGCGGCCGTCTCGCGGTGCCCCGAAAACGCTGAAGTTGCCGCAAGCCCGTTGCCTGCTGGTCTTATTGGCGGTGCCGTTTGCTGCCAGCGTCGGGTCGGCGTTAGCGGGCGACGACGCTCCTCCCGCCGCCGCTGGGGCCAAAACAGAGCAGGCTAACGACAATTTAGCCAACAGCGAGCAGGCAACGGCTCATTTTGAAGCCAAGATTCGCCCTGTTCTGGCCCAGCACTGCTATCGCTGCCACTCCGCGGCGGCTGGCAAGGCCGAAGGTTCGTTGCGGCTGGATACTCGCGAGCACATCCGCGCGGGCGGCGATCGCGGGCCGGCAGTGGTACCGGGCAAGCCCGCCGAAAGCCTGTTGCTCACGGCGCTTTCGCACAGCGACCCCGATCTGCAAATGCCGCCCAAGCAACAGCGGTTGTCCGACGCCGTGGTCCACGATTTCAAAGCGTGGATACTGGCCGGCGCGATCGATCCTCGCGAAGACGCGGCCGGTGCACCGCAAAGTCCGCCAGTCACCATCGAGGCTGCTCGTGAACATTGGGCGTATCGAACACCGCGCGTATCGCCGCCGCCGCAAATCGCCGACGATACCTGGTCGCGGCGCGATCTTGATCGCTTTGTATTGGCCAAGCTTACCGCGAGCGGACTGGCGCCCTCGCCCGACGCCCCTCCCGAAGCACTGTTGCGACGACTGCACTTTGACCTGGTGGGATTGCCGCCGCAGCCCGAGGTGGTTTCGCGATTTCGGCAACAGGTGACATCCGGGGGACTCGACGCCGCGGTGGCCGCCGAGGTCGATACCCTGTTGGCGTCGCCGCGGTATGGAGAACGCTGGGGGCGGCACTGGCTCGACGTGGCCCGGTTTGCCGAATCGAGCGGCAAAGAGGCAAACATTTCGTTCCCCTATGCCTGGCGGTATCGCGATTACGTGATCGACGCCTTCAACGCCGACGTCCCCTACGATCGGTTCTTGCTCGAACAGTTAGCCGGCGACCTGCTGCCTTACGAGAACGACGCGGAGCGAGCGCGGCTGCTGATTGCCACCGGTTTTCTGGCCCTGGGTCCCAAGAACCTGGACGAAGCCAACCAATGGCAGTTTTTCGCCGACATTGTCGACGAACAGTTGGATTCGGTCACCCGCGCGATCATGGCCAGTTCGCTCGCCTGCGCCCGCTGCCACGATCACAAGTTCGAACCGTATTCCATGGAGGACTACTACGCCCTGGCCGGGGTATTCGCCAGCACCCAAACGTTTTTCGGCACGGCGGTTTCACCGGCCAATCGCTTGGGCGGCGACCCGCTGGTACTGCCGCGCGGAGCCGGTCATGCCATTTTGCATCGTTCGATTCCTGCGGCGCGCGTAACGCAACTGAAAACAGAACTGGCCGATCTTAAGCGGCGCAAGGAAGAAGGCCTGGCGGCCGCCAAGAAGGCCCTCGAAAATGGCGAAGATCCCGAGCAATACTTCACTCTCACCGAGGCCCTGCGCATCTTTTGGACCGCCGGCGGCATTGAAGGACAGCTCGAAAAAGTGGATGAGACCGGGCAGGCCCTGCCGCTCGCGATGGGCGTACTCGATCGCGAAAACATCTTCGATGCGCCCCTGCTGGAAAGGGGTGAAATCGATCGGCCCGGCAAGCTCGTCCCCAGGGCGGTTCCGCGAGTGTTCGCCTTGGATGAAACCCCTGGCATGCCTTCGCGACAAAGCGGCCGCCTGGAACTCGCCCGCTGGCTCGGGCACCCCGATCATCCGCTGACCTCCCGGGTGATGGCCAATCGGGTATGGACGCATTTGTTCGGGTCGGGTCTGGTCCGCACGACCGATAACTTTGGATTCAGCGGCGAATCGCCCAGCCATCCCGAATTGCTCGATTACTTGGCGCGGCGACTGGTTTCCGAAGGCTGGTCGATCAAGCAATTGGTGCGAGAGATTGCCACTTCGCGAACGTATCGCCAAACCTCGGCCTATCGGCCAGACGCCTTTCTTGCCGATCCCGAAAACCGTTTGTTGTGGCGCATGGGCAAGCGGCGCCTGGAAGCCGAGGCCATTCGCGACGCCATGCTGGCCGTCTCCAACGAGCTTGAAGCGCAGCGGCCCGTCGGATCTCTCGTCGGCCGCGAAATTGGCGATCGTCCCATCTCGCTGATTGGTCTCGACCCCAAGTTGCCTGCCGACTTGGATGGCGCCCGGCATCGCTCCGTGTACCTGCCGGTGCTGCGGGACCGGCTTCCCGACGTGCTCGACCTGTTCGACTTTGCCGAACCCAGCCTGGTGACCGGCACCCGCGAAACCACCAATGTGCCGGTTCAAGCCCTGTATTTGATGAACAGCCCGTTTGTGCGGTTTCGCTCCGAAGGCTTTGCCGACCGGTTGCTGCGGGAAGCAAGCACCGATGAAGCGCGCATTCGGCTGGCTTTTGGCTTGTGTTTTTCGCGCGAACCCGATGCCGAGGAAGAACGCCTGGCAGCGGAATTCTTGAAGGCTGCCCCTGCGGCGAAAGCAGCAAACGCAGACAATCACAAACAGCGCTGGACCCGTTTTTGCCAGGCGCTGTTGTGTACCGCCGAATTCAGAAATCTCGATTGAGGAAGGCCTGACATCATGGCGACTTCACCCGCCGAAAGTCAAATTCCGCCGCAGTTTTCGCGGCGGGCTGCGCTGCAATCGCTCGCCTCGGGCTTTGGGTACCTGGCCTTTGCCAGTCTCGCGCATCAAGCCTCGGCTGCTCCGCCGGACGCGTCCGCGAGTTCGGCCCGCGAAAATCCCTCTCCCCTGGCGCCCCAGGCCACGCATTTTCCCGCCCGCGCCAAGCGGGTGATCTTCTTGTGCATGAACGGCGGACCTTCGCACGTCGATCTGTTTGATTACAAGCCGGCCTTGAACGAACGCTCGGGCAAGTCCACAGGCATCGGTCGCGACCGCGGGGGCGCGCGCCTGTTGGGTTCTCCCTTCCGCTTTGCGCAGCACGGCGAATCAGGATTATGGATTTCCGAGTTGTTTCCGCACTTGGCAAAGCAGGCCGACAAGCTCTGCCTCGTCCGCAGCATGCACACCGATCTGCCGAACCACTCGCAGGCATTCCTGCAAATGCACACTGGCAGCTTCCAGTTTGTGCGGCCCTCGGTCGGCGCCTGGTCGCTGTATGGGCTGGGCAGCGAGAATGCCAACCTGCCCGGATTCATCACCGTCAATCCGCCCTCGGACAACGGCGGGGCGCGCAACTACGGCAGCGCCTTCTTGCCGGCCATTTTCCAGGGGACCAAAATCGGCGGTAACCAGATTCCCGGCTTTTACGCGGCCCTGTTGGGTAAAGACCAGGAACCGGGACCGCCGCTCAAGAACCTGGGCAACGAGCACCTCACTCCCGAAATGCAGCGCTCGCAACTCGATCTGATCCGCGGATTGAACCAGCACAAGCTCAAGCGCGATGTCGTTCACCCCGAAATCGAGGGCGCCATCGAATCGTTCGAATTGGCGTTTCGCATGCAGGACGAAGTGCCGACCGTGCTCGACATGCAATCCGAGCCCGAGTCGATGCTCAAACTGTACGGGGTCGGCTCGGGCCTGGCCACCGATCGCTTCGGCCGCCAGTGCATTTTAGCCCGGCGACTCGCCGAGGCGGGCGTGCGGTTCGTGGAAATCACGGCGCCGGTCATGTGGGATCACCACTTCTTCATTCAGAACGAATTGCCCAAGAGTTGCCTGGCCACCGATCAGCCGATCGCCGCACTGTTGATCGATCTTGAGCAGCGAGGTCTGCTGGAAGATACCTTGGTGGTGTGGGCGGGCGAATTCGGCCGCACTCCGTATGGGCAAAGCGGACATGGCCGCGACCACAACAATAAGGGGTACACCATCTGGATGGCCGGCGGGGGCGTTCGCGGCGGCATGGCTTATGGAGCGACCGACGACATTGGTTATCAGGCCGTGGAACAGCCCGTGCATATTCATGACTGGCATGCCACGTTGTTGCACCTGCTGGGCCTCGATCACCAACGGCTCACGTTCAACTACGGAGGCCGCGAGTTCCGCCTGACCGATGTCTACGGCGACGTCGTCACCGAAATTCTGGTCACTTGAGCACATCCCGGCGAAAGGCCTGCGGGTCGCCGCCGAGGGCTGCCGCGGTTCCCCCACTCCCTCCGTTCCCGCTCGGCAAGCCGTCGTTTCACCTCGCGCATGATTCCTTGCGCGCGATTGATCGCGCGGCCTTCGAGAGTCGCCCCGGGCGTCTTTGCGGGGGCCACTTCTTCAGAGCCCGCGGTTTTGGCTGTATGGATTGTGCCGGTTGTGCCGAAACTAGGGGTAGAAACGTTGTGCGCCGCGCGTATCGCTCTGCAGGACCATTTTGGCGCGGAGAGCGAACCGCCGTGGCATTGTTACCAGCAGCAGGGGAGCGATAGCTGTGAAACGAATTCAATTGCCGGCGGTGCTGGCGGCCACCTTGGTATGCGCCGGCATGGCGTCCTCGGTTCAGGCCCAACAACGTCCCGCGGCCCCCGAGGTCGCCTTGATCGATCTCAACTATATCTTCAAGAATCACGCCGGCTTCAAGGCGCAAAAGGCCGATCTGCAGGCCGCCGTGGACATGACCCAAGTGGATATCAAGGCCCGCCAGGATAAGGTCCGCCAAATGCAGGACAAGCTGCGCGACTACACGCCGGGCAGCCCCGACTTCAAGACCGTGGAAACTGCCATCACCAAGGAGGTCGCCGACCTCAATCTCTCGGTGCAACTCGAACGCAAGCGGTTCATCGAACGCGAAGCCGAAATGGCCTACCATCTCTACAAACAAGTCCTTGACGAGGTGAGCTACTACTGCCGACAGTCGGGCATTCGCCTGGTGCTGCGGTTCAATGGCGAACCCCTCGACATGTCCAAGCCGGACCACGTGGTGGAGCAACTCAATCGCGACGTGGTCTATCACGAAGGCACGATCGACATCACACCCGTCATCTTGCAGCGGTTGAACAGCCAGGCGACCATCAACGCCAATCGTCAGAACGTGCCGCCCCGTCGGTAGTGGACGGCGATGGCTGAGGCAGTTCGCGATCCATCGGGCTCGCCGCGGCGAATGCACGTTCGCCGCGGCCGGTCCGCATTCATATCCCTGTCCGCCGGCAGCCAGCCACGAAAGCAGCGCAGGCATCGGGCAAAACGGTGTAACGGTGTCGAGTTGGCAACTTCGATCTTGCCGTATCGCACGGGGCCGCATACAGTTGCCCCCCGCGCGGCGCATCAGGCCCCGCGATTCGTAAGCTAGCTCTGCTGCCGCCATTTCTCCGGTGGATCGAACCATGAGGGAAACCCGCTCGGCAACGCGCCCCTCGGCCCCAATGCATGCCGCCCCGGCAACCGCGCCGCGGCGGCGCCGCGCTGCGTCCGGGCTGGTTTTGATCCTGGTGTTCGCCGCCTCGGGCTGGATCTATACACAGCATGTCAAATGGCTGGCCGCTTACTGGCAACAGCGATTGCAGACGGCGCCGGCGGCAGAAATACCCGGCATTGTGCATTGCCTGGCCGGCCTGCGTTCCCGAGGCCTGGCCGCTTTGGTCGACGGACTGGCCTCGCCGCGTTCCGAAGTGCGCGAAGCCGCGCTGGCTCAATTGCAGCGCACCCTGTCTGCCTGGTCCGTGTCGCCGCCATCGGCCGCCGATTGTTTGAGCCTGGCCGAGCATCTGGCGGTTGCCTCGGCCGGATTCGAGGGCTGGCCTGCCCAACAAGCCGCGGGTCTCGCCGAACAACTGCTGCGGTTGCAACTTCCCGACGACGTGGATCGCCTGCGTTTGGCCTCGCACTGCCAACAGGTGTTTCACCAATGTCGCTGGAAACCGCGGCGCGACCGAACTCCGGTTGCCGCCTTGCCAGCGCCGGCCCCAACCGATGGCGCCGACATTTCGCTCGCGACCGGCGAGGCAACTTCGCCCGAGCTAACGTTGAATCAGGCCCAGAAGTTGAATCCACCGACTCCTGCCAAGGATCGCGAAACCGCCAACGCGGAAAATAGCGCGCCGGCTCCCCGAGCCAGCGAGCCCAACGCATGGGACTTGGCCCCGCCTGAAGCGTCGGTAGGCACGAAGGAATCGGCAACCCCGGAACCGTTGTCCGTTACTGCGGCCATGGCGTCCGGGTCGGGGCCTCGGTTGGCCACGCTCGATACCGCGGCGCTGCTCAGCCTGCTGCGTGAGGACGACCCCACGGCGATCCATGCGGCCGAGCAAGAACTCCAGGCACGCGGATTCCAACCGCAGCACTTGGAACTCGCCCGGCGACTGGCCGATCGCGACCCGGTGGTTCGCCGCCGCTGGGTGGAGCAAATTCCCAAACTCACGTCAATCGATCCGCGTCCCTGGTTGTGGTGGTTGGCCACCGACGCCGACGCCGACGTGCGCTGGACGGCCCTCTCAACGTTGGCGACCACCGGCGACCACACCACGAGACGCCAACTCATCGAAACCGCGCGCATCGACAGCGACCCTCGCATCAGGGCAATCGCCGACCGGCTCACCGCGACCGGCAACCGAAGTTCCAAGCAGCGCTGAACGGGCGGCGAAGACCAACCGACGCGAGCGCGAATCTAACTCGTGGGGGCGACGGGCCGCTTCCACAGTTGTGGAGTCCAGGCGTGGCTCATCCAGCCGTCTTTGGTAGCGCACTCGCGAACGGTCATTTCCTCGGGACCAATCTCGAAGTAGTAAAACGCCTGCTGACCGCCGCCAAAGTGCCCCGAATTATCGATGTTGAACAGCGAAAATCCTTCGTCTGCCCGGGTGCTCACGCCGTTCCACGTGGCAATGTTTCGCGTGTGGGTATGGCCATAGAGAATGGCCAGCACGTTGAACTTCAAAATGGCCTCATAAAACGCGCGGACATCGCAGGGATGCCATTCGCGATTTTGGTTTTCGGGATTGGCGGGGTCGCACGGACCGGTATAGCGGGCAATATCGATGTGGTGCGTGATGACCACGGGGCGGCCGCTATCGCCGACATGCTCCTTGAGGTTCGCCACCAGGAAATCGAGGCTGTCGAGCGAGGCATAGCGGCGTTTGGTTTCCACGCGTTTGTCTTCGCCCACCACGATTCCCAGGTTGACGAAATGCACTGGCCCCCAGTTCCACGAATAGTGCAGGCCGTTCGACGAAACATTCGCTAGACCGGCCCGCCGTTTATTACGGTTCTTAATGCCGTCGATAGCCACGCCCTGGCCTTGCGGGCCGTCGTGATTGCCGTGAACTTCGAACACGGGGTATTTGAGCCGGCCATCGCCGCCGTTCAGACCGTAGTCGGCTTCAAATGCCTTCCATTCGGTTTGCTGCATGCGCTCTTGCCACACGCCGTTCTTATCGCCGGTGTCGATGATGTCGCCGGCATGGATCACGCCGCGCGGCGTCGACACGACTCCACCTCCCGCATTCTCGGAAATCGCAGCGCCAGGAAGCCCATTCAGAGTTTCGATCAACCGCGAGGTAATGCTGCGCGAACGGTCGTCGACCTGCTCGGGGTCGAATTTGTTGGCCAGGTAATGGGTGTCGGCGACCGCAAAAAACGACACGCGGTCTTCGTCGGCAGCAACTGCCAACCGGCCCGAAATTCCCCAGGCGGTTGCGACGGCAGCCGCGGCGGTGCCGGCCAGAAATTCTCGACGCGAAAACAAATGCGAGCGAGGCATAGGATTTTGAGTTCCGTGATTGACGGAAAGAAGGGGCGATAGCTGTACTTTAATTGGGCGAGGCGCCATTCTCCAGAACCGTTCTCAACTCGCCGGTTTTTTACGATTCCAGCGGTTTTGCGGTGACCCGCCCACCCGATTGTTTTCTGGCCGTTTCCAGTGGAATTGCCACCCCAGACACGCCTATAGTGAGCGGTAACGGGGGGCCGCCGTCCAGGCGAACATCGGTGTTTTCCAGCCTGCGTTCTCCGTGCAGCGGCACCGCAGCGGCAAATCAACCTGGCGGCGTCATCCTGTCGGCACGGCCCTTTCGGCCCGGGCCGCACTCACCTTCGCGGAGAAGTTCCCATGCAGTGGTATTCGTGGCGGCGTCTGTCGAGCGTGGTCGCATTGGTCATGGTTTGCGCCGTCGGTTGTGCCGAAAATCAGTCCCCTGTCTCGCAAGCTTCGTCGTCAGAACATGTGGGGGAAACCGCTTCAAACCCCGCCCCAAGCGCTCCGTCGCAAACGGCAATCGACGCCGTGAGCGATCGACCGACGCCCCCAGCCAACTTCGAGTTCAACCCCTCCCGGCCGGCCGGCGCAACCGATCCTTCCCCCATCAGCGATCGGGTGACACCCGTCGCTGCCCGCACCAATCAAGCCGCAACGCCTCAGCTTGCCAATACGTGGTCGCAGTTCCGCGGCCCGCGCGGTTTGGCCATGGCTCCCGCGGTTAAAATTCCAACCGAGTGGAGCGAAGACCAAAACCTGGCCTGGAAAACGCCGCTTCCCGGGGCCGGCTCCTCCAGCCCGGTGGTGTACGGCGATCGTATCTATCTCACCGCTTACACCGGTTACGGAGTAACACCCCGCAATCCTGGCAACATGGACGACCTCAAGCGAGCCCTCATCTGCTTGCGGTTAGATACCGGCGAAATTCTTTGGCAGCGAGAAGTGGCGGCAGTCCTGCCTGAAACCCCCATCGATGGCCGCATTCAAACGCACGGTTACGCGTCGAGCACGCCGGTGGTGGACGACTTGGGCATTTACTGCTTTTATGGCGCCTCGGGCGTCGTGGCTTTCGATCACGATGGCAACCAGCTTTGGCAAACCAGCGTGGGAAACACGGTGCACGGCTGGGGGTCGGCCGCCTCGCCCGTTCTCGTCAACGATCTGGTGGTCGTCAACGCTTATGTCGAGTGCGGATGCCTGGTGGCGTTGGATAAGCAAACCGGCCAGGAGAAGTGGCGGGCCCGCGGGCTCAAGGAATCGTGGAACACGCCGCTGCTGGTCGACTTGCCCGGCGGCAAGCAAGAACTGGCGGTTGCTAATTCGGGACGGATACTCGGCTTCGATCCCGCAACCGGCGAAGAATTGTGGTCTTGCAAAAGCATGGACTGGTACATCGTGGGTAGCATGGTCGCGCATGAAGGCGTGATTTATTGTCTCGCCGGCAAAGGGGTGGAAGCCACGCTGGCGGTGCGCGGCGGCGGTCGCGGCGATGTGACTGCCACCCACGTGGCGTGGCGCGCCAACAAGGGATCGAACGTGTCGTCGCCGGTTTACCACAACGGGCACCTCTATTTCGCGCACGAGAGCCAAGGCATTGCCTATTGCCTCGATGCCGGTTCCGGCGCCGTAAAGTACGAGCAGCGTTTGCCCCGGGTGGGCGAAATCTACGCGTCGCCCATCGTGGCCGACGGAAAGTTGATTTACATTTCCCGGGGAGGCGACATGGTGGTGTTGGACGCGCAGCCCGAATATCGCCTGTTGGCCCACAATCGGTTTGCCAGCGATCGTTCGTTGTTCAACGCCAGCCCCGCCGTGGCGGACGGAAAACTGCTGATTCGCTCCGATCGCCACCTGTACTGCATCCAGTCGCGATAAGGGCAGCTGTTGCCGTTTACCTGGCGCCTTGAACGACGATCGCGTCGGCCAGGGCATTCAAATCGCACGCTTCGCTCATGGGCACGGCGCGGCATTCGATAAGGCTGCGGAACCAGGTTTCCTGACGTTTGGCGAACTGACGGGTCCGTTGCTTCACAAGCGCCATGGTTTCTTCCAGGCTGTGCTCGCCGGCCAGGTGAGCAAGCACTTCGCGATACCCCAGCGCTTGCGCTGCCGTGTGCGAAAAGGGACCGGCGGCCAGCAGACTGCGTACTTCGTTCACCAGGCCCTCGGCAAACATGGCGTCCACCCGAGCGTTGATCCGCTCGTGCAGCACGGCCCTGGGCCACTCCAGGCAGAACACGCGGCACGACTCGCGATCGCGAGGCCGTTCGAATTGCCGTTGCTGCGCGCTGATTGGCAGACCGGTCTGTTCATAGACCTCCAGTGCCCGGATCAGCCGCCGGGTGTCGTTGGGGTGCAACCGGGCGGCGGCGGCCGGGTCGACCTGGGCCAGACGCGCATGCAGGGCGGAAGCGCCTTGGGTGGCGGCCAGTTGCTGATACCGTTGGCGCAATTCCCAATTGGCGCCCGGACCGGAAAACATTCCGCGAAGCAACGCCTTCAGATACAGCGGCGTACCACCGACAAACAGCGCGGCTTGCCCTTGCTGCTCGATGGCCGCGACAGCCGCCGTGGCCTGTTCGAGATACTCGGCGAGGCTGAACTCGCGCTGGGGATCGACCAGGTCGATCATATGATGCGGAACTTGCCGGCGTTCGGCGGGGCTGGGTTTGGCGGTGCCGATATCCATGCCGCGATACACGGCCATGGAATCCATGGATACGATTTGGGCGTTGAGCTTTTTCGCCAAGATTAACCCCAGCGCCGACTTTCCTCCGGCGGTGGGGCCAGTCAGGAACCAGCAACGATCGGCCAAGGTAGAAGTACGCGACATTTTCTGCCAGCAAAGTCCACGCGGCAGCAAACCTGGCTCGCCGCCCGCTGCGGCCCATTCCCGCCAAAATTCTTGCTTCGCTTTACGCTAGCCGATGGGGCGATGCATGGCAAAAGAAAGTCGCGCCCGCGACTGGCCCCGGATCATTCGACGGCGCGCTGGTCCTCGGGACCATATCGCCCCCGGTACTGTTCCACCGGGTATTTGATCGCGTTCTTGACCATCTTTCTGCGAACGCTGGTGGCGATGTCGATGCCCAACTCGTTGGCCAAGGCCAGCGTGTATCCGAACACGTCGGCGATTTCCTCGGCCACGGCCGCCAGTTTGTCAGGCTGCCTGGCAATATCGCGAGATTCTTCCAGCGTGAGCCACTGAAAGTGTTCCATCAGCTCGGCGACTTCGATCGCCAGGGCCATGCAAATGTTCTTGGGCGAGTGGAACTGCTGCCAGTTCCGTTCTTCGACGAACCGCTGCATGTTGGCTTTCAGTTCGGCCAAGGGCGTTTCGGCGTCAGTGCGATCCATGGGGGGCTACCAGCGAGGGGGCGAAGTGATCGAAGCCCGGCAGCAATTTTTGCCGCGGGGGCAGTTTGCGATCACGATACTGCCGCCGGTAGCAGTCCGCCAGGCGCATGATGACTTCCATGCCCAACAGGTCAGCGCGGTGCAGCACGTGCCGGCTGCTGCGGTTGCCTAGTCCGATGATGGTGTCTTCCAGCACGTAGAGGTGCAGTTCCAGCAGTTGCCGCCCCGAAACTCCCGCCTTGGCGAGCAGTTCGGCCATTTGCGAAACCTCGCGGCGCAAGTGGCCCGAACCCATAATCACGTAGGCGCGAAGCATTTGCCGGTAATGGGTGACCAGTTCCAGCGGCAAGGGGCATTCACTTTCAATCTCGGTTCGTTCCGCGGCGGCCTCTGCGGTAAGTTGCTGCAATTGCGCGAGCAGTCGTTGGGCTTCGGTCCGTTCGGCGGCGAGTCGCTGTTCTTCGGCCTGCGTCAGGCGGCGGTTTTGCCGGATCAACTGTTGCCGTTCGGTCGCACGGGCGATCACCCACCGCAAATGTTCGGAGGTCGCGGTATGCACGCAAACGTAGGCATCGGCCCCGGCTTCGAAGCAACCGACCGACATTTGCGGTTCGCTCTGCTCGCCGAGCACCACCACCGCTTCCTCGGCCCCGCCAGCGCGCATGGCCTGCGTGAAAGCCAGCGCATCAAGACCCGCCGAATCGTGCGCCAATAGCACCACGTCAAAAACTTCGTCGCGCAGCCGGGCCATGCCGGGGGAAACCCCTTGAACTTCGTCCACGGAAACCAGCCGCGACTCGTCCGACAGTAGGTCCTCGGCCAACCAGGCCCCCAGGCGCTGCCGCACGGTGATGTACAGTACGCGAAGCCGCGGCGGCGAATCGACGGACACGGTTCCCGACGGTGCGTGGCCCAATCCCCGACATTGCCGAATTTGGTTCAGACCGTGAGTCATTCCCTGACTGCTGCCGAAAAAAGGGAGAAGGGGGAGGCGACGACGCCGATCGCCGTTCGTGGGCGGGGACTCTAACGCAGGCCGCGTCTCGGGACAAGGCGAAGTGCTCAAACTGCCGATCCCATTCCGGCCGTTCCGCCAACTTCGCGATTCGAAGCGGGGCCGCGCAAAGCCTCCCTGGCTCTATCCTTGCTGCCAGCCCCGGCGGTGCTTGCGGCGAATCAACTGCTGGCAAGCCGCGGCAATCTGCCGCCACCACACTTTCCAGTCTTCGCCCTCGCCGTACTCTCGGAGATACGCCAGCAAGAATCGTTGGCAGTGACTGCGACGCACCGCGGGGTGCAGCACCAGCGACGCCGCAAATCGGGCCAAGTTGCGCACGCGCTCTTTGGTCTTGAGCTTGCTGCGGATTCTTACGCCATCCAAGTCGATGATCGCCGTTTCCACCGTTTCGGCCCGCTCGGCCGCCAGCAAGTTCCCCCACTTCAAGTCGCGGTGGGCAATCTGCCAGCGATGCAGGCGGCCCAGCAGGCATCCGAGGCTGGCCGCCGTTTGTCGTGCCCGAATTTCTGCCGCCCGATCGTTCTGCTGCGCCAACCGCCACGCGAACAGGTGCAGATTTTCGGCCCCCGGGATCCAGGCGGTGGCCAGGTAGCTGTCGCCGCCGGGAGGATGGATCAAGCACAGTGGTTGCGCCGTGGGAATGCCCCGTTGGTACAAGGCCTGCCCCAGATACCACCCCCGCCAGGCTCGCGGCTTGCGAAACGGCGCGAGCAGTCGCTTCCAGCCGGCCGGCGTGCGGCAACGCTTGTAAGCCACCTCGACAACCTCGCCCGCCAGCGGCAGTTCTGCCCTCACCACCACGCTCGAATGACCAAGCTTCATCGGCTGCTGCTGAAACTTGTGCAGCAGCGAAGCGGGCTCGTCGGCCAAAAATTCGAGCAGTTTGCGGTCCAGTGCCGCCACGGCGTGCACCTGCGTGTGCCCGTGGCGAAACGCCTGAAAGTCGCGATTGTTTCGCAAGGAGCGGGCGTCGCGGCCGCGCCAATTGCGGCAGGCAAACTCGCGTGCCCCGCGTGCGATTTCATGCGCTGCCTGCCGCGGGTCGGCAATCCGTAAATCGCGCCGCGCCGCCTGGTACGTCCGCCAAAACCGCCAGCGGTCGCTACGGGTGGTCACCGTGGCCAGGCTGGCATGCAACATCACCAGATTGTCGCGCGTGGCGCGCCACGAGAGGGGACGCAACAAACGCACGCCCGGCAAATCGATCAAATACAGTCGCGGCCAGAGAAATCTGTCTGAGGTTGAAGTGGCCCTCACCGACGGCGCGGCGTGCGGCGCCGGAATGGCCGATGCCAGGGAATGTTCTGCCCACTCGACGAGAATATTTCCCGGGTGCAAATCATCTTGAACCACGCCCGCGGCATGCAACGCGGCGCAAAATTCCGCCATGGCACACGCCAGTCGCCGCCGGAGAACGGCGCGTTCGGTCGCAGGTCGCAAGGGCAAGTCGCGATTCAGGCATTCATCCAGCGGAACGGCATCGGGCAGGGCTTCGGTCACAAAGTAGTTGTCCAGCACCAAGCCATGCCGGCGAAGCTCGCCAAAACCGATCGCGCGGGCCGTGGGAACCTTGCGCCGAGCGACTTCGCGCATTTTGCGGAATTCGCGACGCGCGGCGCTGGCGCGAATCAGGCTTCTTCCCGCCCGGGGCAACGACTGGCAGCGATAATGCTTGACGTATATGGTTCCGCCGGGCAAATCGACGCGATAGACGGTGCGATGTTCGCCGTCTTTGACCACCCGGGCCCGGCCTTCGCGCAACCACCGCGCAAGCGGCAAGCCGTCGGAATCCAGGATGCTTTCTTCCCAGTCCGGTGGCATGTGCCAGCAAATCTTGCCCGCTGTTGGGTGGCCGCTCACGGTGCCGGTCGGTTTTCGGTGTCGGAAGTTGGAGAAACCACGACGCTGGCGTTGAACCAGGGCCCGCAGGCTAGCACCGCCGCCCCGATCGAGGCAAGATCAAGTGGCGCGCGGCCGGAATCGCACGTTGACGCTTCCCTGCGGGCCCAGGTGCTGGAAATTCGTCCGGCAGACCGAAATTCCCCCGACTTTCACACGATCTCGCGAATGACTTTGCCTTCGACAAACGTCAGCCGTTCGTCGCGGCCCAGGTGGGGGTATTTCAGGAGATTCTGGTCGAGTCCGAGTTGATGCAGAATGGTGGTGTGGATGTCGCGGATGTGGTAGGGGCGCTCGATGGCGCGGAGGCCGATGTCGTCGGTGGCGCCCACTGCGCGACCCCCTTGAATGCCCCCGCCCGCCAGCCACATGCTGTAACCCAAGTTGTGGTGGTCGCGGCCCTTTCCACCTTGGGCCCCGGGGGACCGGCCAAATTCGCCCCCCCAAAGCACCAGCGTGCTGTCGAGCAGCCCGCGCCGCTTCAGGTCGGTGAGCAAACCGGCGACCGGCTTGTCGGTTTCGGCCGCCTTGCGAAGGTGGTTTTCTTCGATGTCGTTGTGGGCGTCCCACTGCATGTTGCCCGGTCCGCCGCCCGATACCACGCAGACAAACCGCACGCCTTGTTCCACCAGTTTGCGGGCCAGCAGGCAGCGCCGACCGAAATCGTGGGTAGGCTCTTGCCCTACGCCGTAAAGTTCGTGCGTTTCCGCCGTTTCGCGCGAAACATCGAGCACCTCGGGGGCCTCGGTCTGCATGCGAAACGCCAATTCATAGGCGTTGATCCGGGCGCGAAACTCGGTGTCGTCGTCCGCCGCGCCGGCTTCGTTCAATTGGCGGATGAAATCCAACGTTTGCCGCCGCTGCGAGGGATGCACCCCGGCGGGCAGGTTGAGATTGAGCACCGGCTGATCGCTCGGACGAAACATGGTGGGCTGAAACACGGCCGGCAAAAAGCCGTGCATGTACATCGGCTGGCCGGCCTCCAAGGCCCCCAGCGGATCGGGCATCACCACGTACGACGGCAGCGATTCGCTTTCCGACCCCAACCCGTACAGAATCCACGAGCCCATGCTGGGATAGCCCGGTACCAGGCGTCCCGAGAACAACTCGTATTGGGCCGCCGAATGCACCACCATGTCGCTGTGGCACGAGCGGACCACGGCAAGGTCGTCGATGCAGCGGGCGGTATGCGGAAAGAGATCGGAGACTTCGATCCCGCTATTGCCGTGTTTGGCAAAGGTGCGCTTGGTTCCCAAGAGCAGCGACTCTTGATTGACGAATTGATATTTAACTTCGCCAAACTCCGCCGGTTGCTTTTGGCCGTGCAGCTTATTGAGCAGCGGCTTGGGATCGAAGGTCTCCAGGTGGCTGGGCCCCCCCGCCATGAACAGAAAAATCACCGCCTTGGCCTTGGGATCATGGTGCGGCGCGCGCGAGGCCAACGGATGACGGGAGCTGGCGGATGGCGTGCTTTCACCGGGAACATCGCCTTCACCACCGAGCGCCGACGCAAGGTTTCCCCACAGCGAGCTCAGCGCCAAGCCGCCGAAACCGCAGCAGGCATCGCGAAAAAATGCTCGCCGCGAGGTCGCGTTTCTCAATGGTCCGGCCAGGTCAGGGAACATACAAAAACTCGTTCAAGTTGAAGAGGGCCAAGGCGAACTCCTCCAGCGGCTGGCTGGCCAGAAATTCCTCGGACAGGGTGCGTTCGGCACGGCGGGGCGAGCGCCCCAGCGCCAGCACAAAACCGCGTTCAATCTGCTCCGCGGGATCGTCGCCGCACTCTTCCCGCAACCGCTGGGCAAAAGCGAGGGCGAGTTCGTTGGAGAGCGTCCCGTTGAGGAGCTCCAGCGCCTGCGGGGCGTGCGTGCTGCTCTCGCGGCGCGCGCAACTGGTGAGCAGCGCCGGACCGTCGAACACTTCCAAGAATGGCAACCGCAAATTCCGTTTCGCAAGCAGGTAAATGGAACGGCGATCGTGTTCGCTCGGATCGCTCGCGACTTTCCACTGCGAAGGTTTGTACAACAGACCGACCAGTTCTGCGTCGACCGGCACCATCACGCTGGGGCCCAAGGCCTTGGCGTTCAAACGACCCGATACCACCAGCAGCGAGTCGCGAATCTCTTCGGCAGAAAGCCGGCGACGCGGCACGTGCCACAGCAGGCGATTGTCGGGATCGTTCGCCGCGGCTTCGCGACATGCCGACCGGCTCGCCTGGCGGTAGGCGGCGCTCAGCACAATCTCGCGGTGCAGCGGTTTCAAACGCCAACCGTTTGCAATGAGTTCGGCCGCCAGCCAGTCGAGCAACGCAGGGAGGCTCGGCCGGCTGCCGTGCGTGCCAAAATCGTTGGCCGTGGCGACCAGGCCGCGACCAAAATGCTGCTGCCAAACGCGGTTGACAATTACCCTGGCCGTGAGCGGGTTTTGCGGCGAGGCCAGCCACTGGGCCAGCGACGTGCGCGGCGAGGCCGTGTCGGCTGGCAATTCCGCAAAGTCCTCGGGCACCAGCACGCTGGGAGGGCGAGGCCCCACCGCTTCTCCTTTGTTCTCCCAAATTCCCCGTTGTAGCACATGAATTTCCGTGCGGGCGGATTCGTGATTCCGCGTGGTCGGAATGGTGGGCAGGGGCGCCGGCATGCGGTCCTCGATCGCCGCAATTTCTCTCTCTAGGCGGATCTTTTCCGCGGGCGTGCCCAGCGCCGCCTTTTCGCGAAGCGCCGTCATTTGCGACTTGAGCTGGGCGGTGGTTTGCTCCCAGGCCTGGCGCTCCTCATCGGGAGCGAGAATCAGGTTGTGCTCATCGGTTGCCGCCAGGTAAGCCTGCAGGCAGTAATAATCGCGCTGGGTGATGGGTTCCAGCTTGTGGTTGTGGCAGCGGGCGCAGCCCAAGGTGAGTCCCAGAAATGCCGCGCCGATAATGTCCGTTCTCTCGGTCAACACCTCGTTGCGACTCAGGGCAATATCGGGGTTGCCGGCGTTTCGCCGCACTGGACCCAGCCGGTGGAAAATGGCCGCGGTTTGATACTCCAGATTGCCCGGTGCCAACTCGTCCCCGGCAATTTGTTCCATCACAAAACGATCGAACGGCTTGTCGGCGTTGAAGGCGTTGATCACGTAGTCGCGGTAACGCCAGGCGTCGGGCAGATGGGCGTCGTACTCATAGCCTTCGGTTTCGGCAAATCGGACCACGTCGAGCCAGTGCTGCGCCGCGCGCTCCCCATACCGGTGACTGGCCAACAGCCGATCCACGACCCCTTCGTATGCCGTCCCCGAAGTGTCGCGCTCGAACGCGGCAATTTCTTCCGGCGTGGGCGGCAGACCCGTGAGATCGAATGTAACCCGACGTATCCATTCCGATCGGGAGGCCGGCGGGGCCGGATGCCAGTTTCTCTCGCGCAGCGGCGCGTGAATGAATGCATCGATGGGCGAAAATGCCGGCCAGCGTGCATCGTGCGAAGCACTCGGCGCCGGAACCGCCGGACGCTCCACCGGTTGAAATGCCCAATGTTCGCGTCCCTGCGCCAGGCGGTCCACCAGCGCCGGTTCGGTATTGCGGGGGTCGGGCGCACCCATCTCTACCCAGCGAACAAAATCGGCAATCGTCGCCGCGGCCAGCCGATCCTGCTCCGGCGGCATGGCGTATCCGTTGTCGTGACGCAATGCCTGAATGAGCAGGCTCTCGGCCGGTTTGCCGGCAATCACCGCCGGACCGCTGTCGCCGCCTCGCAGCAGGCCGGGCTGGGAATCCAGCCGCAGGCTGCCCTGAATTTCGTCCGCTGCCGCGGAATGACAACCATAGCAACGGCTCTTGAGCACCGGTTCAATGCGTTCGCGAAAGAAGCGATGCTCGGCCGAATCGCTGGCCTCCGCCGGGGCACGTTCCTCCGCCCTGGCAACCGTCAGCCCCAGTACGACCCCGGCGACAACGAGCAAGGCTCCGCGAGCGGCGGGAACTGGCCAGCGACGAAAACGAACGAGCGGCATGGGCATCATCTGGCAAGGCGCGGGTCGGCAGGGAGGAAGGGCAGGCAGGAACGTCGACGGGGAGCAGAAACCCGAGCCGACGTTCTTGAGCGAAAAACCCACAACCTCAAATCGTACCACGCCGCGGGGCGAACTTGAACCTCGATCGGCCAAATGGGCAACATCGACACGATCCCCGTTGTTCGCGATTCATCACCTGGCAGTTGCACGCCAGCGAACCATTGCCTGTATTTGCCGTCGACCCTCCTGTCTTGCCCCGGCCGCCTAACACGGCCCGGCCAATTCCCCAAGGCCATTGGCGTTACTCGCCAAAGCCAAACATCCGCGCGGCGTTGCCCCCCAACACGCGGCCTTGATCTTCCGGGCTCAAGTGGCCCACCATCCCGCGCACCCGCTCAAAAGCTGCCCGGTATTCTTCCGGAGTCGTTCCGCCTTTGAAGCCTCCGCCAAAGATCAGCCGCTCGGGTCCCCAGGCTTCGACCAGTTGTCGCACAATTGGCGAAACATCGCGGTGGGGGTACATGCGCGTGACGGGAATCGACGAAAGTTTCATCACCGTGTTGTCGTAACGCGCCCACCGAACAACCGCCGCGTGCTCCTCGGGCGTGCCTTGCAGCGGACGGCCCAAGTGATCGATGATCACCCTCGTTTGCGGAAACTCGCGAATCAAGGGTTCGAATCCGGGAGCGTACCGCGGCTCGAAGTGAAGTTGCACGGCCAAGCCGGCGTCGGTGGCCAGTTTCCAAAGCCGCTTGAGTTTTGGCTTGCCAAACGGCGGCAACCGATCGGGAGCGTAAGCGTGAACCCGCACGGAAACCACGTCGAGTTTTTTTGCCAGTTGTGGAAGCTGCTCCACCGAACCTGGACGATCGGAGAATAGCAGCAGCGTCCCCTTCAGTTTTCCCCGTCCCACATCCAGGCAATGCTCCAGATAACGATGGTCGTCTTGGTACGGCTCCGGGTGAACCACCACCGCGTAATCGACCCCCGCCGCCGCCATGCAGGCCAGCAATTCCTCGGGCGTGGCCTTCTCTTCCGGACGATAGGGGGCCCGGGCGTGGTACGGAAACCTGGGATCGTCAGGGCCGGCGAACAGATGCAGGTGGGTGTCTACCTTGGGTTGCTTTTCGGGCGCCGCCGCCATTGCCACCGCAGGCAGCGCAGCGACCGCGGCAGCGGCCGACGCACCCAGAAAACTTCGTCGGGTGCAGCCTCGACCGTCGGCCTCATGCCGTCGCGGCCGCGCACCGGGCCCTCCAGCCGCTGAGCCGGAGACCATTCGATGATGCATTTGCCATTGGACGGCACAAGGCGATGTCATGAGAGCACCGGTCAAAAAGAGAACTCGACTGCCACGTTGGCCGGGTCGGCGCAACGCGTCTCGATTCTTTTCAGCCGTCGCTCGATTCGCAAGCCTGTTGGCAAGCGAGTCGATCATTCCGGGAACAGCTTAGTCGACAGGTAGCGTTCACCCAGGTCGGGCAGTACCGTCACGATCAGTTTGCCGCTGTTCTCGGGACGGCGGGCGATTTGCAACGCGGCCCAGGCGGCGGCCCCGCAACTGATGCCGCACATCAGCCCTTCTTCCTTGGCCATCCGCCGCGAGGTTTCCATCGCGTCTTCATCTTGCACCTGGACCACTTCGTCGATTACGTCCACGTTCAACACGTCGGGAATGAACCCGGCGCCAATCCCCTGGATGGTGTGCTTGCCCGGCTTCAAGTCCTGACCCGCCAGCCGCTGCGTGATGACGGGGCTGTTGGACGGTTCCACGGCGACGATCCGCACGCCGGGCTTGCGCTGTTTGAGCACCTCGCCCACGCCCGTGATGGTGCCGCCGGTGCCCACCCCCGACACAAAAATATCGACAGCCCCCTGGGTGTCGCGCCAGATTTCCTCGGCCGTGGTCAACCGATGAATTTCGGGGTTGGCCGGGTTCTTGAACTGCTGCGGCATGAAGTAATTGGAATTTTGGCTCACCAGTTCTTCGGCCTTCCGCACCGCGCCCGGCATGCCTTCGGCCGCCGGAGTCAGCACCAATTCCGCCCCCAACGCCTTCAGCATCCGCCGGCGCTCCAGGCTCATGCTCTCGGGCATGGTGACCATCAGTCGATAGCCGCGGGCCGCGCACACGTAGGCCAGCCCAATCCCGGTGTTGCCGCTCGTGGGCTCGATCACAATCGTGTCTTCTTGGATCAAGCCGTCGCGCTCGGCGGCGTCGATCATCGCTCGGGCAATGCGGTCCTTCACGCTCCACAGCGGGTTCATGTTTTCCATTTTGCCCACCACGGTGGCCACGCAGCCTTCGCTCACCCGGCGGAGACGAATCAGCGGAGTGTTGCCAATGGCATGGGTGATGTCGTCGTGGATGCCGTGCGTGGTGGTGGCCATGAGAACCCTCCTGAAGTGCGAAAAAAACGTGCGACCCCTGGCGTCTGCCCGCCGCGGGAAATTTGCAGACGATGCAATCGGTTGCCGCGATGGCCGCGCCCAGCACGGCCAATCCCGCGGGAGTATAGCAGAGGCGGCAAAAGGGGGTCAACGCGGGGGGGCACCAAGCCACCGGTTCGGCGCTGCCCCCTCAGGGTTCGCCAACCCACCTTGCAACCAGCAGCCCACCCAGCGCGCCCACGTGTTGGCCCGTTGCCGCAACAACTGCCAAATTATCGCGGTCGCCCTAGGTCGGCGAACGATCTCCCGTCCCGGCTCGCTGACTCGTCCATCCAACACCCATGGTATACACTTTACCAACGAGGTGCGGCTCGGCCGGGTTTGTCCATTCTGGAATATTTCTCATAGGCAGCGGTTTCGATGGCGCGAGTTGTGTTGGCCATGTCGGGCGGTGTCGATAGCAGCGTGGCCGCGTCGTTGCTTCAACAGCAAGGGCACGAAGTCATCGGCCTATTCATGCGCCATGGACAAGCCATCGAAGAAACCTGCGCCGTCCCCTCTGGCATTCCTACCGGCATCGAAGGCGCCAATCGTCAGCTCTCGGTCGTCAACACCGCCAGCCACAAGCAAGGCTGTTGCACGGCTTCCGACGCTCAAGATGCCCGCCGGGTTGCCGACAAGCTCGACATTCCCTTCTACGCGATCAACTTCGAAACCGAATTTGGCCGCATCATCGACTACTTTGTGGAAGAGTACGCCGCCGGCCGCACGCCCAACCCCTGCGTGGTGTGCAACAACTGGCTCAAGTTTGGCAGCTTGTGCGACTATGCCGACGGTGTGGGAGCCGAGTTCATCGCGACCGGACACTACGCGCGGCTGGTTGCCGATGACGCTTCGCCTTGGCCCGCCCTGCGGCGCGGCCTCGATCCCGGCAAAGATCAGTCCTACGTGCTGTTTGGTATTCGCCGCGAGTTGCTCCCCCGACTGATGTTCCCCGTGGGCGGCTTCCAAAAGGCCGAAATCCGTGAGCGCGCCCGGGCGATTGGGCTCCGCGTGGCCGATAAGAAAGACAGCTACGAAATCTGCTTTGTGCCCGGCGGCGATTATGGCGCCTTCTTGCAAACGCGTTTGGGCGGCGAAGACCGCCGGGGAGAAATCGTCACCACTTCCGGCGAAGTGCTGGGCGAACATGCCGGTATCGAGCATTTCACCATCGGCCAGCGCAAAGGGCTCGGCGTGGCCGTGGGCGAACCCCGTTACGTGGTGCGGCTCGAACCCGAGACCCGCCGCGTGGTGGTCGGCGCCCGCGACGAACTCGCTCGCACCACCTTCACCGCCGCGCGCGGCAATTGGCTGATCGATCCGCCGCAGTCGCCGCTCCGTTGCGAGGTAAAAATTCGCTACCTCAGCACGCCCGTCACCGCCATCGTCACGCCCTTGCCGGGCGGCCGGCTGTCGTTCCAGCTCGACGAACCTCAATTCGGGGTGGCGCCTGGGCAGGCCGCGGTCTGCTACCATGGCGATCGAGTGCTGGGCGGCGGTTGGATCGAATAGCGGCCGGCGGCGCGCGTGTGCGCTGTCGGCATGTGGTTGAGTCCTGCGGCTTAAACCTTCGAGAGGTCTGCCCCCAGCAAACCCACGTGGATGCCGTTGTCTCTCAGCACCCGGGTCGCCTTGCCGTTCACAACCAGCAGCACGAACAGTCCGATCAGCGGCACCAGCGACAGGATGCCCAGCACAATCCCCAGGCCCGTTCCATAAACCTTGATCGCCAGCAAAAACACAAAGACGGCGCCCACAATTCCCAGCGGCACCACGCCTAGCGCCAGCAGCGGCCGAAGATCCTCTGGAATTGCAAGCTGCACAATCACCATGATCAAGTAGATCAAGATGCAGATCAAAATTCCCTTTTGATACACGGCAACGCTCCGCAGGTCCTCGCGCGAGCCGCTCAATACCCCCACGACCACGGGTTCATTCACGGGCGATTGATAAGGGTTCTCGGTCATGGCATTCCCCCACGGCGCCGTTCGCGAGACATGCCAGCTCGGCTCGCCACGGCGCACCCGTTTTGTTCCTGGCGACGATCACGAAATAATCGCAGATTGCCAGGATAAATGCCAGCGCGCAGACCAGCCGTGGCAGCGAACACGCTCAGCCCGCAAGAACTACACGGTACGCCCGCTAATGTAACAAAACGAACGACAAGACGCCGATTTCTTGCTCGTTCACCATTCGCCCTGCGTCCGGCCACGCCCTGCGTGCCGTAGGGCGTGCCACTCGACCCGTCACCTACTGCAAAACTTCTACCCGACCGGTCTTCAAATCGTAATATCCGGCCACCGATTTCAGCTTCCCGCGTTTCACAAACTCAGGCAAAATCGGTTCCAAAGCGGCCAACCGCTGGGCATTTTCCATGGCATTCTGTTTGATGACGTTTTCCAGCTTGTCGCCCGGTTTACCCCGAACCTCGCGAACGACGGGCCGAATATAGTCGACCAGACCTTCGATCGAGCCGGGCAGCGCATCTTTGTTCTCAATGTGCTTGATGGCCGCCGCACATGCGCCGCACTTGCTGTGGCCAAGCACCATGATCAGCCGCGCGCCTAACTCGGCCACGGCGTACTCGATGCTGCCTTTCAAAATCGGACCCGAACCGACAATGTTCCCAGCTACCCGCAGCACGAACAAACCGCCAACCGGCTGATCAAATACCAATTCGGGCGGAACCCGCGAGTCGGCGCAGCCCAGAATGATGGCAGGCGGCGCTTGCCCTTGGGTATCGCGGGCAAAGTCGGTGGCGGTTCGCGGCACCAGTCGGGTCTTGCCGCTGGCGAATCGTTCGTTGCCGCTGAGCAGGTTTGCCAGAATATCGTCCGGCGTTGGTGCCGTTTCGGCTACCTTGTTGGCCGCTTTTTCCTCGGCCGCCAAAGCTGAAAAGGGCCCCATCGCTGCCAAGCCAACCGCCGCGCTCACTCGCTGCACGAACTCCCGCCGCGAGGTGTGGGCACATTCAAACATAAATCGCTCGTGGGTTTAGGGTTTGCATTGCACAAGAGACAAACGCCGCCTCCCTGGCGGCGCGGCGCATTCACCTAAACTTAGCTCGCTGTCGAGGGGTGTGCCCACGGAAAAGGCCCTGAGACCAAACCCAGGGCCGTCCCGGTGGTACGGTCGCAGCCCGTTGTGGGCTGGTTTGGAAAGGCATGCCGACCAGAATGCCCGCCATTTTCCGGCGAAAATTGCCTATCGTCCCAAAATACCGATTGGGTGGCCCGACGACACCCTCGTCGCCACAATTCCCTGCTGATCCGGTTAACGAACCCTTCCCCAACCAAGACTGCGGGCGATCAACAAGTTTCCTGTCAAAGATAGCTTACGTCGCGCGGCCGGCTGTGGCGCTAATCTCCCCTGTCACGGCAACCGTAACGGAACGACGCTCAGTTACGTTTCCCGATTGTTCCCGAATGCTTTCCGGCACGATCGCTCGAAATCGTCCTTTTGGCTTCGCGGCTCGCAACGCTCCTGCAGCGGCCTCACCCCCTAGCCGCTTTCCGCTCAATCGGGCACAATGCCCGTCGTAACCAGCATGGATCACGTTTTTCGGCCATTAGCCAGCAGCGAGTGCATTATGAGTTCCGCCATTATCGACGTTCACGCCCGACAAATTCTCGACAGCCGCGGCAATCCCACGGTTGAGGTCGATGTTCGCCTGGAAGACGGTTCGTTCGGCCGAGCGGCGGTTCCCAGCGGCGCGAGCACGGGCGTTCACGAAGCGCTGGAACTGCGCGATGGCGAAGGCGCGTACCTGGGCAAGGCGGTTACCCAGGCAGTGAAGAACGTGAACCAGGAACTGGCCGAAGCGGTATTTGGGATGGACGCCCTGGATCAAATCGCGGTCGATCGGCGGATGCTGGAAGTCGATGGCACGCCCAACAAGAAGAACATGGGCGCCAACGCCATTTTGGGCGTGTCGCTGGCCGTGGCGCACGCCGGAGCCGACCATGCCGGCTTGCCACTGTATCGCTACCTGGGAGGGTCCAATGCCCGGCTGCTGCCGGCCCCCATGATGAACATCATCAACGGCGGGCAGCACGCCGACAATGCCGTGGACATTCAAGAATTCATGGTGATGCCGCTGGGGTTCGATTCGTTCAGCGAGGCCCTCCGGTGCGGCGTCGAAATCTTCCACAACCTGAAGAAAGTGCTGCACAAAGCGGGCCTGAACACCGCGGTGGGCGACGAGGGCGGCTTCGCTCCCGACCTGAAGAGCAACGCCGAAGCGCTCGATTACATTGCCCAGGCCGTGGAGCAGGCCGGGTACCAGCTTGGGTCGCAGGTACGGTTGGCCCTGGACGTGGCCGCCACTGAATTCTACGACGAGAAGAAGAAGCTCTACACGATTGACGGCCGCCAGATCGACTCGGCCGGCATGGTCGAACTGCTCGCCTCGTGGGTCGACAAGTACCCCATTTGCTCGATCGAAGACGGCTGCAGCGAAGACGACTGGGACGGCTGGAAACTGCTCACCGACAAGCTGGGCAGCCGCGTGCAACTGGTGGGCGACGATCTGTTTGTCACCAATACCCAGCGGCTCCGCCAAGGCATCGACCGCGGCATTGCCAACAGCATTTTGATCAAGGTGAATCAGATCGGCTCGCTGACCGAAACCATCGAGGCGATCGAACTCGCCCGCCGCAACAACTACACGGCCGTGACCAGCCACCGCAGCGGCGAAACCGAAGACGCCACGATTGCCGACCTGGCGGTTGCCTTGGGCACCGGGCAAATCAAGACCGGTTCGGCCTCGCGCACCGACCGCATTTGCAAGTACAACCAGCTGCTGCGGATCGAAGAAGCCCTGGGCGACGGCGCCCAATACGGCGGCCCGCTGCTGCTGAAATAACGAACGGTATGGTGCGGGCATTGTGCAGGCATCCGAGAACAACAGGAGCATCCAAACGCCATGAGCCGCGCAACCTGGACCCTGTTTGACCCTGCCAGCGATACCTACGCGCCCGGCTTGAGCATCGGCCCGGCCGACGTGTACGCCGCGCCCGAAGCCACGTCGCCCGCTGAAAGGCCGCGTTTTGCCGTGCGTTTTCGCCGGTTGCGGGGCGGATTGCGCGACGGCGTCGACGCCGTGGAAATTAACAACGGCCGCTGCCAGTTGACCGTGCTGCCCACCCGCGGCATGGGCGTTTGGCGGGCCCAGGCCGACGGCGTTCCCCTTCGCTGGCAATCGCCGGTGGCGGGTCCCGTGCATCCGAAGCTGGTTCCGTTGATGGAGCCCGGCGGGTTGGGTTGGCTATTCGGCTTCGACGAACTGCTGTGCCGGTGCGGATTGGAAACCAATGGCCCTCCGCTGTTCAACGCGGCCGGTCAGTTGCAGCACCCGCTGCATGGCCGCATCGCCAACACGCCGGCCCAAAAGGTGGAGTTGGCATTTGACGATGAAACCGGCGAGATTGCCCTGGCCGGCGAGGTCGTCGAAGCCCGGCTGTTCCACAATTCGCTGCGATTGACGAGTGAAGTGATCACCCGCTTGGGCGAACCGGGCTTCCGCATCGTGGATACCGTGACCAACCTTTCGGCCGAGCCAGGCTGGCTGTCGCTGCTGTACCACATCAACATTGGTTCGCCGTGGTTGCAACCGGGCGCTCGGGTGCATTTGCCGCTGGAGGCGCTCGCGCCGCGCGACGTCGCGGCCGCGGCGGGAGTCGAAGCCTGGCATGCCTACCCCGAGGCCCAACCGCACTTTGCCGAGCAAGCGTTTTACACGCGGCTGGCGGCCGACGCCGCCGGGCAAACGCGGGTGCTGCTGCACGACGCCGCGGCGGCCACCGGAGTGAGCTTGCGCTTCAGCCGCGAGCAGCTTCCCTGGTTTGTGCTGTGGAAAAACATGCGGATGCCGCAAGATGGCTACGTGACGGGCTTGGAACCCGCGCTCAACCTGCCCAACCCCAACGAGTTTGAGCGCGAACACGCCCGGGCGAAGCAATTGCCGCCCGGCCAAAGCATGCGGTTTGAAATCGCATTCGAAATCCATTCCACCGCGGAAAGCGTGCAAGACGCCGCCAACGCCGTCGTCGCATTGCAAGGCGACCGCAAGCCAGAAATCTTTACCACGCCGCGGCCCGACTGGAGCCGCTAAGCGCTCCGCCATGGTGGCACGATCGGATGGGTTCGCCGTGGAGAGCCCTATCACCAAAGGTTTTTGTTTGATTGTCGCAGGCAGCCTCAACTATCCTGGCGGCAGCAAAGCGGGCAGTTCCAGTTGGCGATTGGCTCCGAGTCAACATCGCGTTAAATGCCGTTGGCGATACTTCCAGAGGTTGGATCCATGCAGTTTTGCCATCTTCGTTGGTTGCTCGGTGCGTGCGGCGCGGCGTTGATTGTGTGGTCGGCGGCCTCGCCTGCCCCGGCGCAGCAGTTGGCGAAATGGGAAGGCAGCCTGCAGCCTTTTCTTGGCGAGCCCCGGTTCGACACGCAGCAACTTTTCAAGAGCCAGCGGTTTCCTAACCTGGTGGTCGCGCTCGACGGCACGGTGCTGGCCACCTGGGGGAACAAAGGCGTGGTCGCTCGCCGCAGCGAAGACGGCGGAAAAACCTGGGGACCAGAAATCACCATTGCGCCGGAAGGCTTTCAAGGCGGCGGAACCACCGTGGATGAAACCTCGGGCGATATTCTGGCCTTTGTCGAAGAACGTCACCCTCCTGCCCCGCTCACGATCTATCGCAGCCGCGACAACGGCAAAACGTGGACGGCCGAGGAAAAGACCGTCATTCGCCCCAACAGTCTCGGCCATCTGCCATCCATGCACATGAACGAGGCCGGCATCACGTTGCGGCACGGCGAACATGCGGGGCGTTTGCTGCGGCCCACACGGTATTACGCCGACGGCAATCGCGGTTCGGAATGGCCTAACCATTACACCAACGCCATGTACAGCGACGATGGCGGCCGAACCTGGCAAACCAGCGAACCCTTTCCCGAGAACGGCACCGGCGAAGCCACCCTGGCCGAACTCACCGATGGACGCATTTACTACAATTCGCGAGTGCATTGGCAAGAGCGGCCCGACAACACCCGGCGACGCAGCGCGATCAGCACCGACGGGGGCAAGACCTGGCGCGATTGGCGACTGGTCGAAATCCTGCCCGACGGCGACCAGCATCGCTCGTACGGCCTCATGGCCGGATTGGTCCGATTGCCGGTGAAGGGACAAGACATTCTCATCTTCAGCAATATTGATACACCGAATCCCAAGCGCGAGCGGGCGACGGTTTGGGCCAGCTTCGATGGCGGAAAAACCTGGCCCATCAAGCGTCTGGTATTCGACGGTCCCAGTGCGTATTCGTCGCTCACCGCCGGGCGGCCCGGCACGCCCAGCGAAGGTTGGATTTACTTGTGCCATGAAGGCGGGCCTGCTGGCGGAGGGCAGTTGGCGCGGTTCAATCTGGCCTGGCTGCTGGCCGGCGAAGCAACCGGCGATGGCGAAGTGCCCAAACAGCTTTTGGAATGACTTGGCGCCCGGGCGGCGCGTTGCCCCCTAGGGCTTGCGCTCACCCTGCGTGAGCCTGGCCTTACCGCCAGTCCCTTGCGTCATGCGGTCGGTGTGCAAATACGCGGCGGCTTGCGCGTTGTCTTTCAGATAGGCATCCCAAAACGCGGTAGAGGCCGTTTGAATGTATGCTACCTGGGTTGCATCGGCTTCGCCCGATCCCGGAAATCGAATGGGGCCGGCAATGCCGCCAAAGCCGTGGTGGGCGTCCTCGATGAACAACAACAGCTTATCCTTGGCCGCGATGCGGTCGTAAACCTCGAGCCGCCAGCGATAGTCTTTATTGTTGGTCGGGGAGACGTCGTTGGTGCCGGTAACCACCAAGGTGGGGCGGGTAATGCCGCGAAAACTGTCGGCGTCCGCGCCGGCGCCGGGACCCGGGGGACTGATCATCAACAGGCATTTGGGCCGCTCGTCGCTCACGCTCCATCGCCGCAGCAGCAGTTTGAACGACAAACCGCCGATCATTTGCGTGGTGTGCGCGCCGAAGGAATGGCCTCCCACGCCGATCCGCTCGCGATCGATTTTGCCAGCCAGGCCAGGAATGGCATTCTCCAGCGCCGGCAGAGCGTCGAGCACCTGCTTGATTTCTTCTGGACGGGTGCGCCAATGCCCCATGGTATCGCGCGAGGTGAGGCGGTCGCGCACCGATTCGATTTTGCGGCGTTCTTCCGCCGACAGCAGCGACAAGGAATCGCCGTGCGTGGGCTGAATGCACACGTACCCTCGCGCGGCCCAATACTCGATCAGCGGTTGGTAATTGTCTTTGGAGCCCATCGCCCCGTGGCTGTATACAATCACGGGGTACTTGCCGGCGGACTTGGGAAACGTCACCCGCAGCAGCAGCGGGGTTTCTCGGCCCGCGATGGCCAGGCGGTACTCTGGCACGGATTCGGTTTCCACCGGTGCTGCCGGCGACAGGTACAACGCCGTTGCCGAGGCGTCTTGCTGTGCTTCGCGCTGTTGGGCCGGCAAGAGTGAGCCAAGCACGGCAATCGAGGTGAAAACGGCTGCAACCTGAATGGTAAAGAACTTCATGGCGAGTGAACCATCGATTCCACAGCGAAAACAAGAAGCACGCCCAGTAACAAGACCCCGAGCGCGGAGGAAAGGTTTCGCGGAACGAAATCGATTTCCGAGGTTCGGGGCCTTCCGAATCCGTGCAGCCCCCCATGAACCAACAATTAGACGTCGTCTCGATGTGATATCCTGATGTATTCTCAATCCATTCCGATTGGAAGCGGCAACCCGTCGGCGAACCGGTTCTGAGTCACTTCGATAGCGGTCTTACAGATGAACCTGAAATGGGAAGAACCGGTGGAGTTCTCGCGAGCTTTGGCCCAAAATTTGGGTCGAGCACCCACTCGCACGCGACAATTCTTGAATGGCGCGGCGGCAGCGATTGCAGTCGCATTGCTGACCTGGGCGTTCGAATGGTTCTTTTTCCAGTTACACCAAAAAGATCTGGGGGTGCCGGGATACTTTTATATTATTGCGGCCCTGATTGCAGCCATCTTCGTCTTCTTCTTGCCGATGATGGTCGCCTCGATTCCCGCCAGAATTCTGCTGAACGAGCGGGGCGTTCAGCGCATCCGGCCCATCGGCACGTTCGTCTCCGTAAAACTCTGGACTTGGGATTCGATCTCCACCGTGGCGATCGACCAGTTCTCATGGGATCAACAAGTTTTTCCGGTGCTCATTATCCAGCTCCTCGATCAATCCGAGGCAATACGAATTGGCCTGCCAAATACGTCTATCGAACAGACCGTGGAGGAGATTCGCACCCTGGCCCAGCAGCTTGGCAAGCATGTGGATGTTTGCGTCGGGTTGGCTTGAGTGTGCACGCCCCAGCCGGTCGCAGCCATGTCAACGTCTGGGATGGATCACCAGCAACGCCGATCGATCCAATATCCAGGCCAACGTTTGGCCTGCGCTGAGGCAATGATGCGGATAGCTTCAGCCTGTACCCGGCAAATTACCTGGAAGGGATATCGCCAAAAGCGAACGATGCGACGACCGCAAGAAATTTCAGTGAAGCGATGGGGGGACATCCTGAATGGGTTGAATGGCGAAATCAATCGCGGCAATAAAATGGCGAGCTGCCTTCTGGCTTGGTTCGCGTTCCAGCGAGCGAATTCTTGCAACTCGGCCGTCGGGGCGGGGTGAAACTCCATTCGCACCGCTGCCGTCCGCGATTCGAGACAAACGCTCGTGCACTTGGTGCAAAGTAACGACTCCGCGTTCGCACCCCAAACGTGTGGCAACATCGGGCGGGGGCGCCGCCCAAAGCCATTCGCCGCAACAAAACCCCGAGTCGGGGCGCACCAACGGTTCTGCCCTGCCGCGCTCGCCAACGCGGAATTGGCCACCCATCGAAATGGTTGCGGCCGGTCGTCGCTAGTTCATGCTTTCCCGGCGCTTTTTCCAGCGATCGAAGGCGCGGTCGCGGGCGGCGTCGTTGGTAAAATAAATGCTGGATAGGGCAAACAGCGTTTCGGCATTCTCCACCACGGCGCCCAATTCCCAGTCGGCCAGCCGTTCGCCGGCCAGATGCAGCAAGACAGCGAAGGCAATATCGCGAACTTCGGCGTTGATCAACCTGCCATCGCGATTGATCTGCTGCGCCGTCCGATTGTCAATGAGCAAGTCCTCGAGCAGCTTGGCGTCGGTCGCCGCGCCAAACCGGCCCACGGCAAGTATCGCATAGGCCAACTGATCGACCGGGGCGGTGTTGGCCTTGATGATCCGCCGGGCGATCGGCAAGCCTTGGGGACGGCCGTATACCATGGAGAGCCGCAAATGGGCGTTGGCGTCGGCCTGATCGGCGGTGGCCTCCAGCCATGCGCCCACCAGGGCTTGCAGCGCGTCTTTCCGCGGTCCGCTCAAAGCCGCGTGTCGGAACACCTGCTGGTAGGCAAACGTTTGCATCCGCGAAATCGTTTCGTTGCTGGTCTTCAGGTTTTCATCCGTGGACAGAAACATCAGGGCCGCGACCGAGTCGGCCGAAACCTGCTGATCACGCCCAAAATTCGCCTGGTACATTTCCTGGTAAAGCTCGCGGCAGCGGTGATCGATACGCTGTTCGGCCCGCTGGGCGTCAAGTTCTGCCTCGCGCAGGAGGGCCGGCTCGGCCCGTTGGATATCGACAAACAAGGACCGGGCCGCCGTGTCGTTGCCCAACAAATTGTGAAAGCGGGTCCAGCCGGGCAGAGCGACCGGCCGGTCGGGATGTTTGAGAAACGCGGCCAACTGTGCTTCGTGCAATACTTGCCGCACGGTGTCCAGGATTTTGCGGCACCGCTGGCGAACTTCGGCGTCGTCGTGTTTCAGCCCCGACTCCAAGGCAGGTATCGCCGCATTGCCCAATTCCACCAATTGGCGGCTGGCGTCGTCCCGTTCGCGCAGCGTAACGCTTCCCAATCGCTGAACCAGTTGTTGCGGCGAACGTGGTTCCGCGGCGGTCGCACTGTTCGCGCCGGCGCCGAACAACAGGGCGAACACCAACGGCCATGTCGAACCATGCATAGAGAGTTGCCTGGGCTAGATGCGATGCGGTGCAATCGATTCCGGCGGCCCACGGTCCTCGCGGGCGCCTGGCATACCCCTAATGTAAACGGCGCCACGGCAAACGCCTAGCGCAACGCCCTTCGATCGCAAAGGGACAAAGGGGGGCCACGGCAACGCGGGTCAGGGATCGCCGATTCCAGCAAAACGGCCGCAGCACCCAAAGCTCGCCCAAGGCAAGGCTTTCGATGCTACGGCGCAGGGTCAGGCAACGATTGTGGCTGCTTGCGGTCAGGGCAGGTGGTTACTCGTCGATATCGACGGTCACCGTAAACGTGTTGTTCACTTCCTTGCCCGTCGCCGGCTTGCCGACCACGCCCACTTCGTGATCGCCTTCTTTCGCGCCGGCGTCGGCCCGAATCAACAACTTCTGTTCGTTTTGCTCCCGGTTCAACGTGAACTCGGTGGGCTCAATATTCACGCCCGCCGGGGGTGTCAAGCGGACCGATACCTGCTGGGTGAATTCGTCGCCTGCATTCAAACTGATGCTGGTCTCGGTGGTATCGGTTTGGGTAGCGTTGATGCCGTCGGGCATTTTCAGGGTAAAGGTGTTTTCGTCGGCGTCGCGGTGCGTGCCATTGCTGTAGGCGCCCGGCGTCGCGCCCGGTCCGCCCTCTTCAGTCTCTTTGGCGCAGCCCGTGGTGAATACCGCGGCCATACACAGGCAGCCAAGCCAGCCAGAAACGTTTTTCATGATCTCACTCCGTAGGCAAAAGGAAAAACTAGGCAGGTCTCTGCGGGGTTGGTCGTTGGGAGCCCTGGTTGCTTGTCCGCAAATCGCCCCCGCTGAGTTCCTCGAAACCGGCGAGAACTACGACAAATTGTCTCCCCAGAGACGAAAGTTCGATGGAGCCGCTGTCATCGCAACGCCCGATCCTCGGTTTTTCGCCACCCGCTGTAAGAACCGATGTTTTCCGGTTCTTGACAGGGCAAGGCGAAGTGCCGGAGGCAAAGGGGCATGCAACACCGAATCGCGAACCCTGCCGTTCAACACGGAAATCCAAGAGTTGCAACTGCCGTGCCGCAAGAGCTTCAAAAAAGGCGGCGCAAAATCTCGGCCCTGCGATTGCTGGCCGTGCCACGGCCCCCGCGCTGGCGGCCAATCGCGGAAACCATCCTCGCACCCAGGGCGGCAAAAATTTGACACAAAGACAGAGCCATCTCCGGCGGCTTGCGTTTACAATCGGAGCCGGGCTCAACCTGCCCGCCCGGTCTGCAAACCAATTGCGTTGGCCGCAACGATGAGTGGCGGCTGCCGGTCTGCCAATCGTGGTGGCGGCAAGGAAACCGGCCAGCGGCGCGATCGAACCGGCGCGCCGATCCTTGCCACCGAGGTTTTGCGTTCGACCCTTCCGAACTTCGCCGGCAGTTGCCGCGAAGTTTTCCATGTTGCTGGTTATTTGCGGCTTGGCCGCCCCACGAGGTTCCCTCCCATGTTGAATTCTCCCAAATTCGCACTCGTTGTTGGTTGGATGCTTGGAACAGCGGCGCTCGCCACGGGGCAACTTCAAGCCCAAGACCCGGCCGATCAGCCCAAGGCTCAGATCGACGGCACCGGGCCCGGCTGGCGTGCCTTGGGCGAACAGGATTTTGCGAACGTCAACTGCGACGAAGACACCTGGACATTCAAGAACAACGAGATTCAATGCACGGGTCTGCCTGTCGGAGTGATGCGCACGCAGAAGAAATTCAAGAACTTCGAGCTGGTGGTCCAGTGGCGACACCTGAAAAGCGGCGGCAACTCCGGCGTGTTTGTCTGGGTGCCGGAAAAATCGCTGGAAGGCCTGCCGCCGGGCAAGCTGCCGCACGGCATCGAGGTGCAGATCCTCGATCACGGCTTTAAAACCGCCTACGAAGAACGCACCGGGAAAAAAGCCGACTGGTTTACGACCAACGGCGACGTGTTCGCCGTCGGCGAATCGAAAATGAAACCGTTCCCGCCGCTGTCGCCCAACGGCAGCCGCAGTTTCCCTTCCAAGGAACTCAGCAAGGGGGTGGGCGAATGGAACCACTACTATATTCGCGCTATCAACGGTGAAGTTCGACTGTGGGTGAACGGGGAAGAGGTTTCCGGCGGAACGGATTGCACGCCCGCCGAAGGTTTCTTGTGCCTGGAATCGGAAGGTTCGCCGATTGAATTCCGGGGATTGCGGATTCGGGAATTGCCGTAAAACGGCGGGAACCGGGCATTGAGGCTGGAAATTCAGGGAATGGCGATGGCTCTGGGCGGCGTAATTTCGTTGCCGAGCGCGGGGGGCTGCCTCATTATCGAGACCTGCCGCGACCATTCCCGAAAAACCTGCTGCCGGTTCTCGAAAAACCGTGCCCGCCCCCGTTGACACTCGGCAGGCTCATCCGTAGATTCATTGATTCGTCCATTTTTGCAAACGATTAAGACGCGTGAGCGAACGAGAGCGGAGAATAGCCCGTGGCCAATGAAACGATCCGGATCCGAATGGAGGCCTACGATCATTCCGTGCTGGATCAAAGCGCGGCGGAAATCGTGGATACGGCCCAGCGGACCGGTTCCGAGGTTCACGGTCCGATTCCGCTGCCCACCCGGATTGAGCGTTATACCGTGCTTTCCAGTCCTCACGTGGACAAGAAAGCGCGTCAGCAGTTTGAAATTCGCACCCACAAGCGGCTGATTGATATTGTGCAATCGACCGCCAAGACCATCGAAGCCCTGAACAAGCTAAGTCTGCCGGCTGGCGTTGACATCAAAATCAAGGCCACGCGCCGCTAGGCGGCTTTTTGGGCGAGGTTTGGGAGAATCTGCTACCTGTGGGTAAAACGGCATTATGCCGTGAGCCTGGCGGAGCGGAGAATTGGGGTGCGAAGCGGCTGGTTGTCGCCAGTCGCAAAATCGGCGATTTAAGGAAAAGGCATGCATTGGAAGCCTCGGGGGTAATCTGGGAAGTTCTGAATAAATCGGTTGCTTGGCGAATCTGAAAGCAGGGTTGGAGGTTGCTCCAGTGCCTGCAGGCAGAATTGGCAAAAGCTGCTGACATAGACAGACTTGACCTTCCTTGTCTTCCCCTGTTTGGCGACTGACCACCAAGGACAGTGCTATGGCTATCGGCTTGCTCGGCCGCAAGGTCGGGATGACGCAAATTTATGACGAAAGCGGTACGGCGATCCCGGTAACGGTGATTCAGGCCGGCCCCTGCCACGTGCTCCAGCTCAAAACCGTTGAGCAGGACGGCTACGAGGCGTTGCAATTGGGGTTTTTGGATAAACCGCGTCGATTGGCCAGCCGTAGTGAACGTGGTCATGTGGCCAGCAAGATGGACAGCAAGCGGGCTCGCAGTCGCACGGCGGCTGGGGTGGAGCCGCCGGCCAAGGCCGGTTGCGAACCCAAGCGGTTTGTTCGCGAACTGAGGGGGCCTGTCGAGGGCTTCGAGATCGGCCAGGAGCTGAGCGTCGGAGTCTTCGAGGGCATCAAGGCTGTCGATGTCACCGCCACCAGCAAGGGTCGCGGTTATGCCGGCGTGATGAAACGCCATAATTTCGCCGGCCAGCGGGCCAGTCATGGTGTGAAGAAAGTTCACCGCCATGGCGGCAGTACTGGCTGCTCTGCCTTTCCCAGCCGGACCTTCAAGGGCCGCAAAATGTCTGGGCAGTACGGCAACGCCAAGTGCACGGTCCGCAATCTGCGAATTGCCGGCGTCGATGCCGAAAATCAACTGCTCCTGGTTCGGGGCGGCGTGCCCGGTCCCAATGGCGGCTATGTGGTCATTCGCGAAACGAACAAGCTGGGTTGAGCATTTGAGGCGAGCTTGCGGGAAGCAAGCGGCAAAGACAACGTTTGGTAACAAAAATGGCCAGCATAAAAATATACAATCGCAACGGCGCCGAAGTCGGCACGTACGACGTTGAGCCCACGGACATTGCGCCGCGAATCAGCAAGCAGTTACTGCATGATGCGGTGGTGATGTACCAGGCCAACCTCCGGCAGGGTTCGCACAAAACGAAGACTCGCGGAGAGGTGGCCGGCTCCACAAAAAAGATGTACCGCCAGAAAGGAACCGGCAACGCCCGGGCAGGTTCGCGCCGAAGCGGTGTTCGCCGCGGCGGCGGACATATTCATGCCCGCAAGCCGCGCGACTATTCGTATCGACTGCCGAGAAAGGCATTGCAGTTGGCGACCCGTATGGCCGTGGCCTCCAAAGTTCAAAGCGATTCGATCGTGCTGATTGACGACTTGTCGTTTGATGCGCCCAGCACCAAGGACATGTCGCAGATTCTCAAGGCGTTGAACCTGCAGGGCAGTTCGTTGCTGGTGACGACCGCCAGCCATGACGCCAATGTGTACAAATCAGCCCGAAACATCGCGGATGTGACGATTTCGCCGGTTGGCGAGCTCAATGCCCTGAATGTGTTGAAGCCTCGGCGATTGTTGATGACCAAGGCGGCGATGGAGTGGCTGCGCGAGAAGGCCGCAGCCAGTGCCAAGGCCGATCCGGAAGGCGATGCCGAAGCCTGAGTCGCGGCATCGACTCGCTCCAGGCATGGTCGGTCGCTGGTGAGACCAAGAGATCGAAGCAAGAAAGATTGAAGCAATGGTTCAGATATCAAAACCCCCTGCCACTGCTGGCGTGATGCTTGAGCCGCATCAGGTGCTGTTGCGTCCGCTGGTGACGGAAAAGGGCATGCACCGTTCCAGCCGCCACAATGCCTACGCGTTTGAGATCAACACGCTGGCGTCGAAGGACGATGTCCGGCGGGCGGTCGAGGAACTGTTCAACGTTCGCGTGCTCAGCGTGAATACGCAAAACCGCCGCGGCAAGCCCCGCCGGACGCGGTTTCGCCAAGGCAGCACCCGAACCTGGAAAAAGGCCGTGGTTACCCTGCACGGCGATGATCGGATCGATTTCTTCTAAACCGCAGGCTCATCGCCCTGCCACCTTTGGTGACGGGCTCCGATGGGCAGCGAACAACGAACTAGCTGGCTAGGCACGACAATTCGGCCGTTCGCCTGGTCCAAGACTCCCGAACACGACGGTTACGCAAGAAAGACTTAACCATGGGCATCAGGCGATACAACCCAACAACGCCAGGTCGACGCGGCGCAAGCGTTAGCGACTTCGCCGAATTGACCACAGGCGCTAAGCCCGAAAAGTCGTTGTTGCGCCCCAAGCGGAAGACTGGGGGGCGCAACAACCAGGGAAAAATCACGGCTCGGCATCGAGGTGGCGGGCACAAACGCCAGTACCGCCTGATCGATTTCCGCCGCAACAAGGATGGCGTGCCGGCGAAGGTGGCGTCGATCCAGTATGATCCCAATCGCAGTGCCCGAATTGCCCTGCTGTTTTATGTCGATGGCGAGAAGCGGTATATTCTGGCCCCCGAGGGCTTGAAGGCCGGCGACGTGGTCGAATCGGGCCCCAAGGCCGCCCCGCAGGTAGGCAATTGCCTGCCGATGCAAAACATTCCGCTGGGGTCGGCGATTCACAACATTGAATTGATTCCCGGTCGCGGCGGCGTGCTCTGCCGTTCGGCCGGCGTTAGTGCCACGTTGGCTGCTCGAGATGCCGATTGGGTGCAGATCACCCTGCCCAGCGGCGAAATTCGCCGCGTGGCGTCCGCATGCCGGGCAACCATTGGGCAGATGGGCAACAGCGAGCACATGAACATCCAGTTGGGCAAGGCCGGTCGCAAACGCTGGCTGGGTTGGCGGCCACACGTTCGCGGTACTGCCATGAACCCCATCGACCATCCTCACGGTGGTGGTGAAGGACGCACCAAGGGGGGGCGTCATCCGGTCAGCCCGCAGGGCAAGAGCGCCAAGGGCGGCGGCACGCGGAAGCGTCGCAAGCCGTCCAATGCGGCCATCGTACGGCGGCGCCGGTCGCGGCGGTACGGTTTGCTCAAGTTGAACAAGTAACGATCCACAATATCGAAATTTACGGGAGCCGAGCCCAGTCCGAGGCAAACGCCACGACTGGCCCGGCAGCCAAACTAAAGCATTTAGACAGCATTGGACTTCCGGAATCGGGAGTGAGCAGCCATGGGACGTTCGTTAAAGAAGGGGCCGTTTGTCGATCCGAAGCTCTATCTCAAGGTGGAGCGACAGAACGATGCCGGCACCAAAGAAGCCATTAAGACCTGGGCCAGGGCCTGCACCATCATTCCCGAGTTTGTCGGCCATACCTTTATGGTCCACAACGGCAAGATCCACATGAAGGTGTACGTAACCGAAGAAATGGTCGGGCATAAGTTAGGTGAATTCGCCCCCACACGGACCTTCCGCGGTCACGGTGGCAAGGGCGGCAAGAAGTAACGCGGCCCGGCGGCCCCGCCATGGCGAAGCCCTCGCGGGCACGTTGAGGCGTAGCGGCTCCGGTCGTAGAGGAGAATTTCGTTCGATGGCTTACCACGCAACCTACCGATTTGCCCGAATCAGCCCCCGCAAGGTGCGCCACCTGGCCGACTTGATTCGGGGGAAGCGTGCCGATCAGGCTCTGTCGATACTCGAGTTCCAACCGCATCGCGGTGCCCGGATGCTCGAAAAGGTGTTGCGCAGCGCTTTGGGGAATGCCGAGGAGCAGCGGGCGACGGGCATTGGCCGCATGGTAGTGACCGATTGCCGCGTGGATGGCGGTCCGATGTTCAAACGCGTGCGGCCCCGGGCTCGCGGCATGGCGTTTATGATCAAGAAGCGAACCAGCCACATCCGTGTGGCTGTGGGTCATCCGGAAGAGGCGTCGTCGACGTAAATCGAAATCGGCAAGCCGACTGATGAGAGTCAGGCGTCGCGAAGTCGTCATTTAGCGAAAACCAGAAGCAGCGAATCAACGAACAAAACGTTCCTGAGAGTTGGATCCATGGGTCAAAAGGTCAATCCCGTCGGCTTCCGCACCGGCATCATGGTGGGCTGGAAAAGCCGTTGGTACGCCAGCAAACAAGAGTTCGCCGAATTGCTGGTCGAGGATCAGAAGATCCGCCGGTATATCAAGAGCAAGAAAGACGCGCAGGGCCGGCTCAAGTATCCCGCGATCGACAAGATCGAGATCGAGCGGACCCGCGACGAGGTAAAAGTGATCCTGTTCTCGGCTCGGCCCGGTATCATCATCGGTCGCAAGGGCCAGGAAGTGGAGTTGCTGCAAGAAGAATTGCAGAACCTGGTGGGTCGCCGCATCAATATCAAGATTGAGGAAATCACCAAGGCCGAAATCCAGGCGCAACTGGTGGCGGAAGAAATCGCCGATCAGTTGTCGCGTCGGGCCAGCTTTCGTCGCACGATGAAGCGGGCGATGGAGGCCAGCATGGACGCCGGCGCGAAGGGAATCAAAATCCAACTCGCCGGCCGGTTGGGTGGGGCCGAAATGGCCCGTTGTGAGAAGCAAAGCGCCGGATCGATCCCGTTGTCGACCCTGCGTGCGAAAATCGATTACGGTTTTACTGAAGCCAAGACCGCGCAGGGACACATCGGGGTTCAAGTGTGGATCAATCAAGGCATGTATTTCGAGGACAGCAGCGATGGCGTTGATGCCCAAACGGGTCAAGCACCGAAAGGCCCAAAGAGGTCGTATAAGAGGTAACGCCACGCGCGGCAACCGGGTGGTTTTTGGCCAGTTTGGCCTGCAGACCACGCAAGGTGGCTGGATCAGCGCGGCGACGATTGAAGCCGGCCGTATCGCGGCGCAGCAGTACCTCCGCGGCGAAGGCCGCCTGTATATTCGGATATTCCCCCAAAAGCCGATTACGTCCATTCCGCTCGAAACGCGAATGGGTAAGGGCAAAGGCGAACCCGAATATTGGGCAGCCGTCGTACGCCCAGGTACCGTGCTGTACGAGATCGGCGGCGTGAACGAGGACATGGCAAAGATTTGTTTTGCCCGCCTGGCGCACAAGATGCCGGTTCGGGTGCGAATGGTGCGGCGAAACGTCACCGCGTGAACACGCGTTGCCGAGTGGCCCGCCGAGATGGCGTGATAAGCATACAGGTAGTCAGCGATGAAAGCATCTGAACTTCGTGAAATGAGCGATGAGCAATTGGGCGAAACGCTCAAAGAGACCATGAAGGCCCTGTTCCGTTTGCGAATCAAGTCGCAAACAGAGCGGCTCGATGCCCCCAGCAATTTGCAAAAGCAGCGCCGGTTGATTGCACGGATCAAAACGGTTCAGACCGAACGAACCATGGCCAAGACAACCGGGAAGGCAGCGGAGTAACTATGCCCAAGCGTGTGTTCATTGGAGTGGTAACGAGCGACAAGGCCCCGAAGACCCGTCGCGTGGAAATCAAACGCCTTGTGCAGCACCCCGTTTACGGCAAGTACATTCGCCGGCGAACGGTGTGCCACGTGCACGACGAAAACGAGACATCGCATGCTGGCGATACGGTGGAAATCATCGAGTGCCAGCCCCGCAGCCGGACCAAGCGGTGGGAACTGGTGCGGGTAGTCGCCCGAAGCCAAGAAGTGGATCTTGCCCAGTTGCGGGAAGAAGCCCGCAACGCGGCCAACCAAGAATCAGGGTCATCCTCCGCCGAGTGACGAGCCAGCCGGTTTGGCGGCCGCAGGCCGGTGCCACGGAATCCGCGCCAGGGCGGACCAGGCACCAGGGAAGCGGGTCGGCACGCAGGTGCTCTAAGAACATCAACCGACTTATCAGAAAAACACGAAGAAGCGCCCGAATCGGCGAGCGGCAGTAAAGAAAAGAGACGCCTTCCATGATTCAAATGCAAACCCGATTGAACGTTGCCGACAACACCGGCGCGAAGGAAGTCATGTGCATCAAGGTGCTCGGCGGTACGCATCGCCGGACGGCGGGCCTTGGCGACGTGATTGTCTGCAGCGTGAAGAACACCATCGCCGGCAGCGACATCAAGAAGGGCTCCGTTGTGCGGGGCGTGATTGTCCGCGTGAAGCAGCCCACCCGTCGGCAAGACGGCAGCTACGTGCGGTTCGACAGCAATGCCCTGGTGATCATCGACAAAGACCAGAATCCTCGCGGCACCCGTATTTTCGGCGCGGTTGCCCGAGAACTCCGCGATCGGCACTTTTTGAAGATTGTCAGCTTGGCTAGCGAGGTGGTGTAGCGTTGCCTGAGGTCGCATCCAGGCAATGTTGGCCAAACAAAACAGTTTAGCAGTTAGAACAGCGGCCCCAGACAAGGCCCTATTGAGAATAGATCATGTTGATTCACGCGAACGACATTGTAGAGGTTATCGCCGGCGACGACCGCGGTACCCGGGCTAAGGTGCTCCGAGTGCTGCCGAAAAAGGGCAAGTTGGTCGTGGAAGGCGTGAACCTCGTGTACAAGCACATGCGGCGCAGCCAACGCAATCCGCAGGGGGGGCGATTGTCGAAGGAGATGCCGATCAGCGTGTCGAATGTCTTGCTGATCGATCCCAAGACGAACAAACCCACCCGGGTTGGCGTTCGCTACCTGGAAGACGGCACCAAGGAACGTTACGCCAAAGGCTCGGGAGCGAGTCTAGGTGTGATTGCTCCCGCCCGATCCGCCTACGCCAAGAAGAGCTAACTTTCGCAAAATCCCGCCCGCATCGCCCAGTCGACGCGCAGTAGCCCACTGGCGTGTGGCCGGGTAGCGACAAACGATATTTACGACTTAACGCCGAATTGCAAGGCCTGTCCACCATGGCAAAGAAAGCCGCGGCAACCACCGAACCGCCATCCAGTAAGCCCGCGACCAAACCGCGGATGCAGGTGAAGTACGAGCAAGAAATCCTGCCAAACCTGTCCAAGGAATTTGGTCGGGAAAATCGCCTTTCACTGCCCCGGTTGCAAAAGATCGTGATCAACATGGGCGTGGGTACGGCGATCACCGAGAAGAAGCATTTGGAAGAGGCTGTCGCGGCCATGACGCAGATCAGCGGCCAGCGGCCGGCGGTGACCAAGGCGCGATTGTCGGTCGCCGGGTTCCGCCTGCGGGAAGGAATGCCCATTGGCTGCCGGGTCACGCTGCGATCGTCCCGGATGTATGAATTTTTGGATCGCTTGATTTCGCTGGCCCTGCCTCGGGTTCGCGACTTTCGCGGTTTGAGCCCCAAGGCGTTTGACGGCAACGGCAATTACAGCCTGGGACTATCCGAACAATTGGTGTTTCCGGAACTAAACCCGGATCGGTTTTCGCGTCCGCAAGGCATGAATATCACGTTGGTGATCAGCGGCAACAGCGACGCGGAGTCCCGAGAATTGTTGCGTGGATTTGGTATGCCTTTCCGCAGCTAGACGCGGACTGGCGAAATGTTGGAGAAATGGGCTGGAGCGATTGCCGGCCCACAAGTGGCGTGCTTTTGGGAATTTTAAGGAATCCAACCCAGGTTAAAGGAAGTCGCGAAATGCGAGTCGGCCTCCAAGGGAAGTCGCTTCGCCGCGTTCCAGTCAACCAGTGAGACATTCACCGCATGGCAAGCAAGTCGAAAATCGCCAAGGCGGCCCGTCCGCCGAAGTTCTCATCCCGCAGGGAGACCCGCTGCAAATTGTGCGGTCGTCCTCGGGCGGTGTATCGGAAGTTCGGGATCTGCCGGATTTGCTTCCGCCGATTGGCGGATCAGGGTGTGATTCCAGGTGTCAAGAAAGCGAGCTGGTAGGGGGTTCTTTGTAAGATGATGACCGACCCCATCGCCGATATGTTGACCCGCATCCGCAACGCGGTGCGCATCGAGCGGCCTCAATTGGAGTTGCCGGCCTCGAAGGTTAAACGCGGCTTGGCCGATGTTCTCAAGCGCGAAGGCTACATCTGGGACTGGGAAGAAGTCGAGGCCCAGCCCGCAAGTCAATTGCGGCTGTTCCTCAAGTACGGTCCCAATGGTGAAAAAGTGATCCGCCATATCAAGCGGGTCAGTAAGCCTGGCCGTCGAATTTACCGTGGCGTGAGCGAATTGAAACCCGTGCTGAACGGCATGGGAATCTCGGTCATCAGCACCAGCCGAGGTGTGATGAGCGACCGCGAAGCTCGAAGCGGCAAACTCGGCGGCGAAGTCCTCTGCGAAATTTGGTGATTCCCGGTGAGCGCTGCTGCCCCGTCGGGGTAGTGTCGGCGCCCGCCCAACCGTCGGAAGAAGTACGATGTCGCGAATTGGCAAAAAGCCGGTCCCGGTTCCCCCAGGCGCCAAAGTGGAGCTGGCGGATCGCACCATCCGCGTCCAGGGTCCCAAGGGCAACCTGGAGTGGAACTTTCCCGCCGAGTTGACGGTCGAGCACGATGGCGACTCCAACGAAGTGGTCGTGCGCCGGCACGACGAGTCGCGCACGAGCCGGTCTCTGCACGGGCTCACTCGGGCGCTCATCAACAACATGCTGGTCGGCGTCACGCAAGGGTACGAAAAGAAGCTGGAAATCGTGGGCGTCGGCTACCTGGCGGCCATTCAAGGGGATATCCTGCAATTGCGGGTGGGTTTCGCCAACGAAATCCATAAGCAAATCCCTGGCGATTTGAAGGTCACCTGTCCCGACCAAACCCACATTTTGATTCAAGGCGTCGACAAGCAGCGGGTGACGCAGTTTGCCGCAGAAGTTCGCTCGGTGCGGAAGCCCGAGCCCTACAAAGGCAAGGGGATCCGCTACGACGGCGAGGTGGTACGTCGCAAGGCCGGTAAGGCCATGACCAAGTAGGCGCGAGCATTTCTCGGCTGGCGGAATGGCCGGGGGCTGGCCGTACACAGGGGGGGAGGTTTCCGCATGGGTTGGTCCCGAGCAGGCCGCTCCGGCAAACACCCAGGCGATCGATCAAACGCCGCTACGAATTGAAAAACAAACAGGGCTTTTGGCATCATCCAGGCAAGTGGTAGGTGAGCGAGGGTCGGAAAGACCGTAACTCTTTGCCCTTTGGCTTATCGTTGGAATCGAGAAAGATCGGGTTTACCGCCGTGAATCACGAAAAGCGCATCGGCAAGCAGCGTCAACGCCGGGTATATCGGGTGCGAAACAAGATCCGGGGATGCTCGACGCGTCCGCGGCTGACAATATTCCGCAGCCATAAGCACATTTACGCCCAGGTGGTGGACGACCTGGAAGGCCGAACCTTGGTGGCGGCCAATAGCCGAGACAAGGGAGTTTCGGGTTCCGAGAGCTACGGCGGCAATAAGTCCGCGGCCGCCGCGGTTGGCAAGGCTGTGGCCGAGCGCGCCATTGCGGCGGGGATCACGGAAGTGGCTTTTGATCGCGGCGCTTACAAGTATCATGGTCGTGTGGCGTCGCTGGCCGACGCCGCTCGGGAAGCAGGTTTAAAATTCTAGCCCGCCCAGGCGTATAGCTGCCGGTTTCGGCCAACCCTCGCGTTCGTGTTCTCGGCGGTTGGAAGCGAGTTTGGCGCAGGCAATGAAGGAGTGGATGTGGCGACAACAGAATCGACCCGTGGTGAGTTGATCGACAAGGTCGTAAAGATTCGTCGATGCGCCGCGGTGGTAAAAGGTGGCCGGCGTTTTAGCTTTACGGCCATGGTGGTGGTGGGTAATGGCCAGGGCCGCGTGGGCTGGGGATACGGCAAGGCCAACGAAGTGCCGCCTTGCGTGGAAAAGGCAGTCAAAGACGCCACCCGCAACATGAGCCTGGTGCCCATGCAGGGCACGACCATTCCGCACACCGTGGAAGGCCGCTTCGGCGCCGCCCGCGTGATTTTGCTGCCGGCTTCGCCCGGGACGGGCGTGATCGCCGGTTCCAGCGTTCGCGCCGTATGCGAGGCCGCCGGCATTCACGACATTCTCACCAAGAGCTTTGGCTCAACCAACCCGATCAACCTGGTGAAGGCGACCATCAACGCCTTTCAATCGCTGCGGACAACCGACGAAGTTGCCCGCCTGCGCGGAGTGCAACTATGAACCTGCACGAAGTCAACGACGGCATTCAAGGCAATCGCAAACGCAAGCGGATTGGCCGCGGTCCCGGTTCCGGGCACGGCAAGACCTCCAGTCGCGGCCATAAGGGCGCGCGTTCCCGGGCCAGCTTCAAGTCGCACCCTGCCTTCGAGGGTGGACAAATGCCGCTGGCCCGCCGGATTCCCAAGCGAGGTTTTAACAATCGCTGGGCCAAGACGGTGTGCGTGGTCAACGTGGTCGACCTCAACGACTCGTTCCAAGATGGAGACGAAGTGACGCTGGAGTCGCTGCAGAGCCAAAACCTGGCCAAGGGCGTGTTCGATATCCTCAAGATTTTGGGCGATGGCGAACTCACCAAACGGCTCACGGTCAAGGCGCACCGCTTCAGCAAATCGGCCGAAGAAAAGATCAAACAGGCGGGCGGCAGCACGGTGGTGTTGCCAGGACCGAAGAAATTCGTCAAACAGAGTAAGCAAGAGGCGGCCAAATAGGTTGCCGCAAGAGATCGCTCTCCCGCGACCGTCGCCCAGAAGACTGGCGGCCCGCGGGGATTGCCGATGCTCACGGCCGCCCGTCGCCGCATGGGGCCTCCTCCCAGGGAACGGGATGAGGTGTTCTTTTTTTCTCGAGGACGGATCGAGCCATGTTTAAAAAGTTGCGTGACGTCTTCTCGGTGCCCGAACTGCGGCAAAAGATTTTTCTCACGCTGATGTTCTTGGCCATTTATCGGGTGGGGTGGCAGATCCCCCTGCCTGTGGTCGACACCAGCAAGAGCTTTCTGAGCCAGGGCAGCCAGGACATCCAGTCGTTCATCGAGCAGGTGTCGCTGTTCAGCGCCAGCCAGTTGAGCCAGTCTACGATCTTCGGACTGGGCATCATGCCCTATATTTCGGCGTCCATTATTTTCCAGTTGCTGGCCAGCGTGTGGGGACCGCTGGAGCGGCTGCAGAAAGAAGGAGAGAGCGGGCGCAAGAAAATCAACGAATATACCCGGTACGCCACGGTGGTGATTTGCGTGGCCCAAAGCTGGATGTACGTCAAGTTCATGACCAACATCCAGCCGCAATTTGCGGTGAGCGAACTGGCCGATGCCCAAAACCTGCAACTCACGTTTGGGTGGCAACTGGTCTGCGTGCTGACCATGACGTGCGGAACCGTGTTCCTCATGTGGCTGGGCGAACAGATCGACCAATACGGCATTGGGAACGGGATCAGCCTGCTGATCATGGCGGGCATTTTGGCCCAAATGCCGGCCTCGCTGCTCAATATTTTCCGGCCCATTTATGAGACCGGCCTCGAACTGGGCGGCGGCGGCGGGAAGTTGGGCGTGGAAAGCATCGTGGTGCTGATGGTGCTGTTCGTGGCGGTGGTCGCCGGCGTGGTGTTCATCTACCAGGGCCAGCGGCGAATCGCGACTCAAAGCGCCAAACACGTTCGCGGGCGACGCGTCTATGGCGGAACCAAGCAGTATTTGCCGCTGAAAGTAAACCAGGCCGGCGTCATGCCGATTATTTTCGCCAGCAGCTTACTGTTGTTTCCGGCGATGATCTTTCAGTACCTGGCAAAGACATTTCCGTCGGGCCCTTGGTACGAACTGCAGAACTCGTTTCAGCGGGGAACGTCGTTCATTTACAACCTGTGCTACGTGCTGCTGATTTACTTCTTCTGTTACTTCTGGACGGCCATTACCTTCAATCCCAAGGACATGGCCAATAATCTCAAGGATTTTGGCAGCTTCATTCCCGGCTATCGGCCCGGCAAACGCACGGCCGATTACCTCGAAAAAGTGATGGTGCGGATCACCTACGTGGGCGCTGGCTTTTTGGCCCTGGTGGCCATCACGCCGACCATTGTGTCTTCGGCGATGGGCATCGACATGCAACTTGCCAGCTTTTACGGGGGAACCGGACTGCTGATTGCCGTCAGTGTGGCGTTCGACCTCGTTCAAAAGATCGACAGCCATTTGGTCATGCGAAACTACAAAGGGTTGCTGGAAGGTTGAGCCACCTTGGCCCTAAGGGTCGGCGACCGCTCGTCTCCCTTCGCGGCAAGTCGCCACCAGGCTGCTCGCCGCGTGGAATCCATTGCAGCCCCTTTTCATTACCGACCTAATTCGATACATTTTAGAGTTTCCCAACCCGGTATTGAGCCATGAAAGTTCGAGCGAGCGTCAAGCGGATTTGCGATAAGTGCAAGGTGGTAAAGCGCCGCGGCGTGGTGTTCGTAATCTGCGCCAATCCTCGGCACAAGCAGCGTCAAGGCTAGGTTTTGGCCTGGACCTGATGCGTCGTTGCGTGGTTGGTCGAGTGCGGGACAGGGCCCCGCAAGCGCGCTTGCATGCTGGTGCCTGGTGTGGCTGGTAGTTTTCCGGAGAGTGTTTTGTTATGCCGCGTCTACTTGGTGTCGACATTCCCAACGATCGCCCTACCTGGGTGTCGCTGACGTATCTGTACGGGATTGGTCCCCACACCGCCCGCGAGATCTGCCGCAAGGCCGGCATCGATCCGCAGCGGCCGGCGCGCGACATTCCCGAGGCCGAGGTGGCCCGGATCGCCGTGTTGCTCGACAGCGATTACACGGTGGAAGGCCAGCTTCGCCGTCAACTCACCCAAAACATTGCCCGCCTGCGCGACATCGCTTGTTACCGGGGATTGCGTCATCGGCGCGGGTTGCCAGTCCGGGGCCAGCGCACGCGGACCAATGCCCGAACTCGCAAAGGCCCCAAGAAGACGGTTGCCGGAAAGAAGGGCGTGAAGGACTTGCGGTAGTCTTTCGCTACCGGCAATTGCGGGGCGATTTGCCGCTCCCTCGTCGGCGGCTTGTCAGGCTGGCGATGGGTCGACCAAGTTTGAAACATTCAGGCCGTCACGATTCGGCCATTCAACCATTTATTGTGTGCAGTGTAGCGGGAGTAGGTAAAAGGTGGCCAAGGCAAAACGTCGCAAGGTTCGCCGTAATGTCACGTCGGGGGTGGCCTTCATCAAGGCGACCTTCAACAACACGACGGTAACCATCACGGACAACCGCGGAGACACGCTCTGCTGGGCCAGCGCCGGCACCTGCGGCTTCAAGGGGAGTCGCAAGAGCACCCCCTTCGCTGGTCAGTGCGCGGCCCAACAGGCTGCAGAGAAGGCGTCAAAATTCGGCGTGAAAGAATTGGAAGTGCGAGTGAAGGGGCCCGGCAGTGGTCGCGAAAGCGCCATCACGGCCCTGGAATCGGCTGGCATGAACATCAAGTCGATCGAGGACATCACTCCGTTGCCCCACAACGGCTGCCGGCCCCCCAAGAAGCGGCGCGTGTAGCGATCGCATTCGGGGAAGGTGCGTCGTCCCCGCTTGGTGTTGAGTTTCTGGCGTGGTGGTGGTTTGTGCCGTAAATTGCCCCGCGTCGTCATGTTTCGGTCGCGGGGTGGCGCCGGGGGAAAGCTGCCCAGCTCGCCGATCGGCTGGCAAATATGTCCCGCCTGCCGTTGTGCCGGGGGACTTGTAATCAGCCCTGCGAACGGTCAACATGTGCTGCGTGCGAGCAGACGTTAATTAGCTTGAAAGCGATGGGTCCTGGTGGTTGGGCTTCGATGTGAGCCCGCTCTTTCAGGACATTCCGATTTAACCCAGGGGGTTTTCGATGCGTATTCGTTGGCGCGGTTTGGAACTTCCCAGCTTGGTTCAGTGCGACCGTTCCACGCTCACTGCCACCCATGGTGTGTTCTTTGCCGAGCCCTTCGAGCGAGGGTTTGGCGTCACCATCGGCAACAGTCTGCGCCGCATTTTGCTCTCCAGCATTGAGGGGAGCGCGATCACCCAGATCAAAATTCACGGTGCGCAGCACGAGTTCACCACGCTGCCGGGCGTGGTGGAAGACATGACCGATCTGGTGCTGAATGTGAAGTCGCTGGTGGTGAAAAACCACAGTGAAAGCACCAAGGTTTTGCGGATCGAGAAGAACACCCGCGGTGTCGTTACCGGCGCCGATGTCCAGACCGACGAGTCGGTGGAGGTCATCAACCGCGACCACGTGATCGCCACGCTTACCGAAGACGTGAGCTTTGTGATGGAAATGGTGGTGGAAAACGGTCGCGGCTATGTGCCAGCCACCGAACACAGCCCCAACGTGCAAGAGATCGGCATCATTCCCATCGACGCCGTGTTCAGCCCGGTCACGCGCGTGCGTTACGAAATCGAAGAAACCCGCGTAGGCCAAAAGACCAACTACGACCGGTTGATTCTCGACATCCAAACCGACGGGTCCATCGGTCCCGAAATGGCGCTGGTCGAGGCCGCCAAGATCCTCCGCAAGCACCTCAACCCGTTTGTGCAGTACAGCGAGATGGGTCCGGCGGTGCATGCCGAGGCCCGCGCTACCCAAATGCCCGTGGGCGATGCCGACCTGGAGGGCAAGCTGAACATGCCCCTGGCAGAATTGAATTTGTCGGTTCGGGCGATGAACTGCCTGGAGTCGGAAATGATGACCACGGTGCGCGATCTGGTAACCAAGACCGAGGATCAACTCCTCGAAGTTCGCAATTTTGGCGAAACCACCCTCAATGAGGTCCGGAGCCGTCTGGCCGACCTGGGATTGCGGTTGGGAATGCGGGCGAGCGCCAGTCGGAGCGTTTTTTAAGTTGCCACGGTGCGTTCGCCGTGGTTAAGCAGCCACCTGGGGTTTGCTGGAAAGAATCGGGATAGTCGACCCCTTGGGCAACGTTTACTAATCAATCATTATCACCGCGGGCGGTCCTCCTCCACTTGGCAGGTTGGGCCCCCGACGAGACCGCGAGGCGCTAGCGGCAATAGCGGCTGGCCTCAGTCAAACGACGGGAAGTACGAATCATGCGCCACCGACGACGCGGCCGCAAACTGGGAAGGGGTCCGAGCCATCAGCGTGCCTTGCTCCGCAATTTGGCCAGCGCGCTGTTTCTCACCGAGCGCGACGCCGAAGGGGACGACAACGCCCCCAAGGTCAAAGGGCGGATCGTCACCACCCTGGCGAAGGCCAAGGAGGTCCGCCCACTCGTGGAGCGCTGCATCACCATCGCTGTGAAGGGGGTTCGTGCCGAGAACCAGGCCGGGGAACTCGCCACCGATGCGGAGCCCGGGTCCACCGAATGGAAGCAGTGGCGTGAAAGCGATCGCTGGCAGCAGTGGAACGCCGCCATCGCTCCCGCCGTGTACGCCCGTCGCCGCGTGCTGCAACTGATCGGCGACAAGCAGGCCGTGCGGGTGTTGTTCGAAATCGCCGAGCGATTTGACGATCGGCCCGGCGGTTACACCCGAATTATCCGCCTGGCCAAGCCCCGGTTAGGCGACGCCGGGCAGCGGGCAATGCTGGAGTTTGTTGGCACTCACGATCGCCGCCAGCAGCGATCGGAAGCCCCCGCCTTCGAAGGCGAGGAAAGCCAGCCCGCAGCCACCTAACGCAAGCAGTTCGCTGCCTGCCAGCGTGTTCTCGGTAGGTTATAAGAGCGGCTGCCCGCACTCCAAACGCTGTCGTCAGGGGGGGGCAATCGGGGCTGCCGAGGTCCCCCGGGGCGCGGCGGCAAGTACTTGTTTCCCGTCGCGGAAGGATCCTCGTGCGTGAGACCAGTTTGCCGACTGGCTTCAATTTCACGGCGGCCATGGAGGCTTTGTGCCGCCATGCCTGTGATGCCGTTTCTGAGCTTGGCCATGTGAACATGGATGCCGTGGCGGTGACGTACCGCCAGGCCCGCAAGTCCGTCTCTTACGGGCTGCAAGCGTGCCTCACACCTTTGCGGTTTGAGAATGGAGCGTTGCACAGCGAGGTCAAAGGGCGGCGCTGGACCATGCCCCGGATGGTGGGCCCGCAGGGCACGGAATTGCTGTACATGCTCAGCTTCTATCTGCCGCGGTTTCTGGATCGGCCATTCCACGACAAACTGGTCACGGTGTTCCACGAGCTTTGGCACATCAGTCCGGCCTTCGACGGCGATCTTCGCCGGCACGAGGGACGCTGCTACATGCACAGCCCTCGCCAGGCCGATTTCGACGCCCAAGCTGAAACACTGTCGCAATCTTGGCTCGCGGCCAATCCGCCGCGGGAACTGTACGAATTTCTCCAGCACGACTTTCGCAAACTGGTGAACCTGCACGGTGGCGTGTTTGGCTGGAGGGCCGCCGCCCCCAAGATGCTGCCGGCAAGGTAAGCGGCGGTTGAGCCCGTTCATCTCGGCGCCTTTTGGTCCCCACCCGCCAGAGAGGGCGTTCACGGGCAGACAAGGCTTGCCAAGGAGTTCGCTGGCGGACCATGCTATGTCGCATAGGGCGAGGCTGCACGCGCTCGCGCATCCACTCGATCGTTTGTTGTACGTTTCTGCTTGCCGAGTGAATGAAGTGCCATGTCGCAGAAGGAGACGCTCCGTTCCGACTTGACCGGGATTTACGTCGAACCATTTGGTTTGCCGCGAGGATCCTTGGCAGTGCTGTCGACGCAGTTGAATGCGATCCGCCAGTCGATGCTGGACGAGGCCGATTTGCGCTCGCCCCGCTCGGCTGGGGCCGAACACGCGGAGCTGGTCGGTCGCGCGGCCCGGCTGATCGCGCTGCCGCGGCAACGACTGCAAGCCTACGAATTGCGGCGCGCCCAGAGCGAGTTGCATCGCGTGCTGATGGCGGCGCGGGCGCTCAGCGAGGAAGTGGATCAGCTGGTGGTGGTGGGGGACCTGCCCTTGCAGCGCACGTTGGCCGCCATTGTCGCCGCCTGCTGTCATCCTCATTACAACTTGCTTTCGCCGGGCGAGCGGGGCGGTTGCCCGCGGCTTCACTTCATGGGCGAGCCTGCCGACAACGACGCCTGGCAGGGCGTGCTCGACCTGCTTTCCGATCGCCCCTCCGCACGGCGAGAAGACCGCTGGGGGATCGTCGCCAGCAGCGTGGGGCCCGAGTCGGCCGACGTTCGCCTTGCCTGGGGGGTTTTGTTGCCGCGGCTGCGCTCCGCCTGCCACCGCGAAGCGTTGCTCTCCTCGCGCGTGGCCACGGTTGCCCGCCCGGGCGACTGGTTGCACCGTGCCAGCCAGGATTTGCGCCTGCAACATGGCTTTTGCGTAACGCAAGACGCCGACCCCTGGCAGTTGTTCGACGTGCCAACCTTGCTGCCGCTGGCGACGCTCGGCGTCGACGCGGTTCGCCTGCTGAACGGAGCCGCCGAGTTGTCGGAGCGGTTTCGCTTCCGCCCGCTGGGCGCCAATCCGGTCCTCGACGTGGCCGCCGCGTGTCATCTGCTGGACCGTCGCCATGGCGCGCGCCGCCGGTTCCTCACGTCCAACATGCGATCCGTCTGGGGGATCGCTTTCTGGTGCCAGGCCCTGTGGAACGAACCGGGATGGTGCAGCAGCGAAGCCGCCCTGGTGCGGTTCGCCGGCGCCACGCCCAACGTAAATCCCGCGGAATTCGGCCCGGTCGCGACCGTCTTGCCGGTGGCCGAGCGGGTTGGGGGCGCGACGCCCCTTGAGATATTTCAACTGCACGTCGCGGAAACGAGGCGCGATCGGATAGCGCCGCCGCTTGAGGAAACCCCGCCGGAAGCAGGCGAAACGGCGATGCCCGACGATGTTCCCCTCGCCGCCGCTCAGGGCCCAGCGGGCATTGCCGAGGCTAGCGAACAACGCCTTGAGCAACAAGCTGCCGCGGCAGGGCAACCGTTGATCGCGTTCAAGGTTCGTCGGTTGACCGCCGCCAGCGTGGGTCAATTGCTGCAATGCCTAACGCTGGCGGCGCTGGTCGAATGCCAGCTCAACCCGAAACGCGAGCTGCGTTGAGGTGTTGCCAACCGGCGCGATGCGCCCCGCGGACCTTGCGCGCGGGAGCGCGACGACTACTTGCCCCGCTCGCGCACGTATCGCACCAGGCAGCCGATGGCCACGGTTTCCGTGGTCGCGGGCTTCTTTCCCGCCAAGGCGGCGTTCACGGCGTTTTCGACGTGCTTCTGCGTTACCTTGTCGCCGCTGGGGCTGTCGTCCATGGCGCCCATGTAGACCACCTTGCGGTCTTTGTCGAGCACGAAGAACTCCGGCGTGAAGGTCGCCCCGTACTGCCTGGCCGATTGTTGCGATTCGTCGTACAGGTACGGAAAGTTGTAATGGTATTTTTCGGCGCGATCCTTCATGTCGTCCAACCGATCGCCCGGCACCCGGTTCACGTTGATCGCCACCAGGGCCACCTTGCCGTCGGGTCCGCAGTAGTCCTTGGTGAATTGGATCAGCCGCTTCTCGTAGTCGAGCGCGTAAGGGCAGGTGTTGCACGTGAACACCACCACCAGCACGTCCTTATCCTTGAAGTCGGCGAAGGCATGCTCCTTGCCGTCGACGCCCGGCAGCTTGCCGAAGGAGGGAGCACTGCTGCCGATGTCGAGCACGGGATTGTGCTTGCCGGCTCGAACCGGCGAAACCAGCAGCAATACTGCAACCATCGCACTACAGGTTCGCAGCAGCATGAGTCAGCGTCTCCAAAGTAAAGCCGGAAAGAGCCGACGCCAATTTCCATTCGGGCTGTCGCTCGCGAATTCGTGAAAACCGAGTTCCTATTATGTCTTATCGTGAGCAAGGGGTGAAGCGAAAGGCACCGGAAGGCCGCGCGGCAATGGCGTGCCCGTCGCGGTTTGTTGACGCCAGGGCAGCCCGTTTTATACGGTACCAAGAACCGAGCGGTCGCCGGTTTCGATTGCATGCGGCCCAACGATCATTCTTGCCTCGCCCCCGGCTTCGCAACATGCCCTCGATCCAAAGTCCTCACAACCCACGTGTCAAGCGAGCCGTGAAGCTGCGTGATCGGCGGCAGCGCAGCCGGCAGGGTCGGTTCTTGATAGACGGCGCGCGGGAACTGCTTCGCGCCTGGGAAGCTGGCGTTGCGATGGAAGAGGTATTCGTGTGCGGAGAATATTGCCGCACGACCGATGCGTTGGAAGTCTTGGCGCGACTCGACGCCGAAGCGCCGCAGATTCGCTTCGACGTGCCGGAGGCCGTGCTGGAGAAGATCGCATTTGGCGAACGGAACGAAGGGCTCGTGGCCGTGGCCATCACGCCGAGCGTGCAACTGGCCGATCTTCCGCCCGCTGCCTCAGCCGCCATCGTCGTGCTGGAAGGCGTGGAAAAGCCAGGCAACCTGGGCGCGGTGGCTCGCACCGCCGATGCCACCGGCATGTCCGCCTTGGTCGTGACCGGCGACGGCGCCACCGATTTGTATAATCCCAACGCCATTCGCGCCAGCTTGGGCACCCTGTTTGCCCTGCCGGTGTGCGCGGCCACCGCCGAAGAAACGATCGCCTGGCTGCGCCGCCACAACATCGCCATGTTTGCAGCCCGGGTGGAAGGCTCGGTGGCGTACACCGCCGCCGATTTTCGCCAGCCGTGCGCGATTGTATTGGGGAGCGAAGCCAAAGGGCTGTCGCCCGCGTGGCAAGGCCCGGACGTCACGGCCATTCGACTGCCCATGCTGGGCGTGGCCGATAGTCTGAACGTGAGCGTTACCGCGGCGGTGTTGTGCTACGAGTTGTTGCGGCAACGGGACGGGGCGCCGGCCGACGGCGAACAAACCGTGTGAGGCTGCGTCGCCGCGCTCGTCCGCGGCGTACTACTCCGCAACCACCTCCCAGGGATTGGACCAATCGCCCCAGCGCTCCAGGTAATCGCGATAGGCCGGCATTTGGTCCGCCTGGGTTTCGAGCATTTGTTTGGCTTCGGCGATCAGCGCTTGTTCCTGCTCCAGGCCGAGTTTGCCCAGCATCACCCGCGTGCGCAAGAACACAAAATAGGTGTCGAGCACGTCGCAGCGGCAGTAGTTGTTGATTTCCGCCAGTTCTTGCCGGTCGAACATGTCCTGCACCATGTGGCCTTGCACGTCCATCTTTCCCGGCTTGCCGAGCAGGCTGGCAGCCAGATTCAATCCGCCGCTGAACCGCGCGCTGCCGAAATTGGTGAGCAGTTCTTGCAGGTCGATGTGCGACTTGAGGTTGTACCGGTTGCGAAACTGTTCATAACTCATGGCGTCGACATTGAACCAGCCGGGCACGGCAATCCCGTAACGAAACGCGGCGAGCTCCAGCAGTGGGAGGTCGAACGTGCGTCCGTTGAAGCTCACCAGCGTGGGCCGCGCGTAGCGATCCCAGCCTCGCCAAAAATATTCGGTGATGACGTGCGGGCGGTATTGCGGCTCGTCGAGCACGACCAGTTCCATCAACCGATAGTCGGCGGATACCTTGCCCACCGCTACCGAAATCGGCACCTGAAAGGTGTACGGGATAAAATCGGTTTCGTACTTCTCCATCAGTTCTTCGCGGTAGCGCGCAACCGCTGCGGCGGCCGTAAGCCCTTGGCCAGGAAAGCGGATTTTGGAAACCAGGTCGCCATCGGCAATGCTTTCGACATCAAACACCAGGTACCGCGGACTGGTCATGGTTGTTTTCCGGTTGGATGGGCGAGGTTTTCAATGCGGGTCATTCTACAATCGTTGTGCGGCCTTTGGTCGGCGATTTCTGGCTTGCGGAGCCTCGATTTCTTGCGGCATTTTCCCAGACGAGATTCACCATTCCGTCGTCGCCGGCGCGGGGGTTGGCGGACGTTGGGTCGAGGCCGCTTGGCCCGAAATTGCCAGGCATCGTCGTTCGCAATCGGCTCTCGGTGCTTTCGGTCCGCCAATACCGTCGCCTGCCACGCGCGGAGATCGCGGGTCCTGGTTGTCGTGAACCGGCCGCTAGCCGACTTCGCCCGGCCGCGGTACGCTTGGGGAGGGTTGGAAGCACGTTGCGGGGAGGTACGTCGTTGAGCAAATCTGAACAGCTTTGGGTGGGAGTCATTATGGGCAGCAAGTCCGACTGGGAAACCATGCGCCCGGCTTCCGACGTGCTGCGCGAATTCGCGATTCCGCACGAATGCCGCGTTGTTTCTGCCCATCGTACGCCCCAGTGGATGTGCCAGTACGCTGCTTCGGCGGAAGAGCGCGGATTGCAGGTAATCATCGCAGGCGCCGGCGGCGCCGCGCACTTGCCCGGCATGGTTGCGGCCCAAACCGTCTTGCCCGTGCTGGGAGTTCCCGTCCGCAGCAAATCGTTGTCGGGCATCGACTCGCTGCTTTCGATCGCTCAAATGCCGGGGGGCATTCCGGTCGGCACGTTGGCCATTGGCGAAGCGGGCGCCCGCAACGCGGGCCTGTTGGCCGTGCGAATTCTGGCCGTGTCGCGTCCCGAGTTGCGGCAAAAACTTCACGAGTTTCACCAGCGCCAGACCGAGCAGGTGATGGGAGTAGAACTGGAATGACCGCCGGCAGCCCAAGAACGGAAAGCCTGTCCTCGGGGAGTGCTGCCGGCCAGAAGCCCATTTTGCCGGGCGCCACGCTAGGGGTGCTGGGCAGCGGGCAGTTGGGACGGATGTTTGCCCTGGCCGCGCGGCAACTCGGCTACCGGGTGCATGTGCTGTCGCCCGACGACGACACTCCCACCGGCCAAGTGGCCGACGTGGAGGAGAGTTGCTCGTACTTTGATCTGCAGCGCGTGGTCGCCTTTGCCAAGAAGGTGGACGTGCTCACCTTTGAATTTGAAAACGTGCCGGCCGAAACCATCGCCGCCGTGGAGGGTTTGCTGCCCGTGCGGCCAGGCGGGCACGTGCTGGCGACCACCCAGCATCGGCTGCGCGAGAAGAATTTTTTGCAACAGGCAGGTTTGCCGGTCACCCCTTTCGCCAGCGTGACGAGCGAAGACGAACTGCGGTCGGCCGTTGAACAGTTGGGCACGCCGGCGGTGCTCAAGACCGCCGCCTGGGGGTACGACGGCAAGGGCCAGGTGCTGATCCATCGCCCCGAGGAAATACCGCATGCCTGGCAGTTCTTGGGCACGCAGGCGGCCGTGCTTGAAGCCTTCGTCGATTTTTCGCGCGAGTTGTCGGTTGTGGCGGCGCGCGGACTCGATGGAAGTTTTGCCGCGTACGGGCCCATCGAAAATCATCACCATCGGCACATTCTCGATCTTTCGATCTATCCGGCCGAATTGCCGTTGCGGGCGAGCGACGAGGCCATCCAAATCGCACGCTCCGTGCTCGAAGCGCTCAACGTGGTCGGCGTATTGTGCGTTGAGTTTTTTCTGGAGCGATCGGGCAAGTTGCTGATCAACGAACTGGCGCCGCGGCCGCACAACTCGGGCCACCTGACGATCGACGCGTGCGCCACCTGCCAGTTTGAACAACAAGTGCGCGCCGTGTGCGGCCTGCCGCTGGGATCAACCCGACTGCTCCGGCCGGCGGCCATGGCCAACCTGCTCGGCGACCTGTGGAGCGGAGGACCGCCCCATTGGGAAGCAGCGTTGGCCATGCCGGAGGTGAAGCTGCACCTGTATGGCAAACGCGAGCCCCGTCCGGGCCGAAAGATGGGACACCTCACGGCGCTGGGCGATACGCCGGCCGCCGCGGCCAAGGTGGCGATTGCCGCGCGCGAAGCCTTGCGACCCAGCGCCGGCGGATAGTTGGCAAACGCGAAGGGTTTGTGCGGCGATAAGCGAAGGACGCGCCAAGTGAAGCAGGCACGGGGCGTGACTTCCAGGGGTTCCGTGCAGCCAGGACAACCGCGCGACAAGCTTTTCGCGACCGGCAACGGTGGCCCCTAGCGTCGATTTCAAGGCGGTGCTTCTCTCGGCCTCGCCGAAAAATTTCTCGCGTGGGCTTAAGCCGCTTGCTAAAATCCCAACCACAACTTCTATTTCGCCGCCGTTCGGCGGCACTATCTTCGCTTCAGTCAAAGGGAGATACGATATGGGGCATTTTGTCGCCGATCATTTGGCGCTCGTGGCGGCCCGTCGCGGACGATTGATTCAAGCCCTGTTTGAAGGCGATCCCGTCGCTTGGACCATCTTGTGCGTGGTTGTCGGGGCCATGATTGTGTGGCCGATCATTCGGGCCAAGATGTCGTAGCACTTTTGGAAAAACTTCCCACCCGCGATCTCGCGCAAGTTGCTCCCCAAGCAACCACGCGGGTCGGTGGCTGGTCATGTCCCCGGGCGCGGAACTGCCGCAGTCGGTGCAATTTCTAGCGCGCTTTGCCTTGCAGGGCAGAGAAACTCCGCTGAAGTATCGCTTCAACCATCGCCCGGTTTGCCAAGGGCACTGCTGCGAATCGCCGCGAGTGGCCTGGTTGCGCTGGCCTGAAGCTTTGCAAGTACGTTGAGCGGCCCGCACCACGTATGGCGGTGGATCGACGGTGGTGAAGTAGGTGTGCGCTGCGGATGCTCGCGTATTTTATTCCGGCGAGTCTTGCAGGCGGCGGCGGAACAACAATGGTTGGATCTTGCGCCGCTCCACTTCGGGGTCGAAATAGGTTTCGCTATAGAGGATGCGAGGGTTGGAGACTCGTACCGCTCGCAGTTTGCCTTTGTCTTCGAACAGGCAAACTCCGCCGCAAGGCAACATTTGCTGGCAATAAAAACGCCAGTCCACGATTTCGTTGGGACCTCCGACGTTGACCCACAAGATTTGGGTGAACCGCCGTTGCCCGTCGTTATCCATGACGGTGTTCACTTCAACGCAATCGACGTAATCGACAGGCCAGGGATCGGCCGGGAGGACTGCCAGCAGCAACTGTGTGAACTTGATAAACATAGGGGCACCATCCTTAGTGTCTCGCGCCGGCATCCTGCCAGCGTGAATGGAGCCCTCCACAACTCAAGGTCGGGGAGGACCTGCTCGAGACAAACCATTAGGTAGAACCGAAACGTCGTCGACACCCAATGCAATTGCCACGCCAAAACAGGTTGAGGGCGCGCAAGTTGTTTTCATATCAATCAAATCCAAGGTTTCTGTAGAACGATCGGGGTACGCGAAAGTTGCGTCAGAACGCCGGAGAATCGAGCAGATGCTGCGCACCGATTGAGCACTCCAATTGCTCGGGGGGTTGTGTCGCGAGAAATGAGTGTCGCGAAGGAAGTCCGACATGGGCCAAAGTACCATCGGCCGGACATGGTATCGCGAACGCGCATGACGGCGAATCTGAGGGATAATCGGCTTTTTCGGCCATTTAACTCAAGCCCAATTTTTTTGCTGGCATTGCATTCAAGCTGGCAGCCGCTGGCTCGGGTGACGCCGCATGCTCAAGCAGCGCGACGTCACTGCCTAGGTTTTCGTCAACGCAGCGAATGTTGGCGTGCGGTGACGCAGCGGCGGCACACGGCCATGGAAATTGCCAACGCTCCCAGCCCTTCCCCTGGGGCGACCGCGGCCCCTCGGCTTTGACGGTGGCAATGGTCGTTCCGGAAGGGTAGTCTTGAGGGATTGGTTGCTTGC
>JAANMV010000037.1_pt1 | contig 135355 bp, 129 predicted proteins | sample 7279661 | NCBI WGS metagenome assembly JAANMV01 (sample SAMN14094540, study PRJNA606508) | bioreactor metagenome | isolation source: A lab-scale SPAN reactor treating ammonium-rich wastewater day 121 | place: Ireland: Galway | collected 2017-05-16
AACTGGCCGCCATGGACGCCCAGGCCACCCACGGCGAGGTGCCCCGCGACGCCCACACCACCCTGACCCGCAAAAGCGAACAGGACCCCCTGGATGACGCCTTTGCCCAGAAAGTCGCGGAGATCGAGGCGGTCACCCGGCACGACATCGTCGCCTTCACCCGCGCGCTCACCGACCGCTACGGCGAGGAAGCCCGCTTCATCCACCACGGCCTGACCAGCACCGACGTCGTGGACACCGCCCAGAACCTCCTGCTGGACGAGGCGCTCGGCCTGATCGTTCAGGACGTCACCGCCCTGCGCGACGTCTGCCGCACGCAGGCCGTGGCGCACAAGCACACCCCCACCGTGGGCCGCACCCACGGCATTCACGCCGAACCCATGACCTTCGGCCTGAAGTTCCTGAACTGGATGGAAGCCCTGAACCGCGACCTGGAACGCCTGGAAAACGCGCGCAAGCGCGTGCAGGTCGTGATGCTCTCCGGGTCCGTCGGCACCTACGCGCACGTCAGCCCCAACGTGGAAGAGGAGGTCGCCGCCGCCTGGGGCTGGCAGGCCGCGCCCGTCACCAACCAGACCCTCTCCCGCGACCGCCACGCCGAGGTGCTGTACGCCCTGGCCTCGCTGGGCGCCACCCTGGAGAAGATCGCGGTGGAAGTCCGCCACCTGCAGCGCAGCGAGGTCCGCGAGGCGATGGAACCCTTCGGGAAGGGCCAGACCGGCTCGTCCTCCATGCCCCACAAGAAAAACCCCATCCTGACCGAAAACGTGACGGGCTTCGCGCGCCTGCTGCGCGGCTTCCTGATCACCGGCCTGGAAAACGTGGCCCTGTGGCACGAGCGGGACATCAGCCACAGCAGCAACGAGCGCGTCATCCTGCCCGACGCGACCGCCGGCGCCAGCTACGCCACCCGCCGCCTGACCGGCGTGCTGAAAGACCTCGTGGTGTTCCCCGAACGCATGCTGAAAAACCTGAACGACCTGGGCGGCCTGGTGTTCAGCCAGCGCGTCCTGCACGCCCTGATCGACGAGAAGGGCATGATGCGCGAGGACGCCTACACCCTGGTGCAGCGCAACGCCCTGCGCAGCTGGGAAACCGGCGAGGGCCTGCGCGAACTGCTGAAGGCCGACCCCGAAAACCCCCTGTCCGACACCGACCTGGACGCCGCATTCGACCTGAGCTGGTACCTGCGGCACGTGGACAGCATCTACGCCCGGTTCGGCCTGTGAGCACCCCGGAGCGCGTCTGCGTGGGCGCGGCCGCCGACCTGCCCGACCAGACCGAGGTGACCGTGAACGGCACCAGCGTGGTCGTCGTGCGGTTCGAGGGCACCTTCTACGCCCTGCGCAACAACTGCACCCACAAGGACCACCCCCTGCTGGGCGGCAGCGTGGAGGCCGGCAAGATCACCTGCGAGAAACACGGCGGGAAGTTCGACCTGGAAACCGGCAAGGCCCGCGCCCTCCCCGCCGTGAAAGCCGTGAAGCTGTACTGCGCCGAGGTCGAGGACGGACAGGTGTACGTCTCCGAACTGTAAAAAGGCAGCACAGGGAAAAGGGGAGCGCGCGTCAGGCCGCTCTCCTCTCCTTGGTTGACCGTCCAGTCCTCAGCGCCCGTCCGGGTCCAGGGGACCGGGCTCCGGCACGTGCGGCCGGGTCTTCTCGCTGGGCGGCGTGTACCCGGGGTTCGGGTCGATGGCCCGCTCCCGGCGCTCCATGGCGATCAGTGGCCCGTTCGTCAGGTCCAGGTCCCCGGCCGGCGGGACGGCCGCCAGCGCACCCGGGTCCACGCCCAGCGGCGCGCTGGACTCGTCACCCTCGTACTCGGGGCGTTGCAGGGCGTGCTCCATCTCCTTCGGGTCGCGGGTGGCGAGATGATCGAACTGCGCCGTCACGTTGGCAGGGTCCGGCACTTCCGGCGGCGCGCCCAGCATCTGGTCCGAACTCCCCACCCGGCTGGACTCGGGGGTGGTGGTGTAGCGCGTGGCGTGGCTGTCCTTCTCGTCGGGCGTGTCGAAGCCGGTCACGGCCCCGGTCTCGCCGATCAGTTTCACCTTGTCGTCGCTCATGCCGTCAAGTCTGCGCCGGAGCGGCCGGCCGGCGCCTTCCGGCTTCATTGACGCTTCGCAGAGGTGACACTCAGGGTCCGCGCGGCCCTCACGCGGGGCCGTGGTCGATCAGGTCCTCCAGCACCCGCGCCGTCATGCCCCAGATGTCGTGCCCGTGCCAGTCGTACCGCACCATGCGCACCGGCGTGCCGTCCGGCAGCACCCGGTCCTCGTACCGGCGCGGCGCGGCCCGCAGTTCCGCCAGGGACGGCCGCAGCAGCTCCGCGACCTCCCCGGTCAGGGTCAGGGTGAGCGGCTCGGTCACCCGGGCCAGCACCGGCGTCACGTGAAACCCCACCGGGGTGAACACGTCATCGAGTTCGCCCAGCACCTCCACGGTGCCCAGGTCCAGCCCCACTTCTTCCACGGCCTCGCGCAGCGCGGCCTCCACCACCGTCTCGCCGGGTTCCAGACTGCCGCCCGGGAAGCTGATCTGCCCCTGGTGCGTGGGCAGGTGCGAGGCCCGCACGGTCAGCAGCAGCCGCGGGTCGTCGTCGCGGGAGAGCGTGACCAGCACCGCCGCCCGCCGGAACTCCGGCAGGTGCAGCGCCCGGCGCGGCCGCCCGGCCAGCCACGCGGCCCAGGCGTCCGTGCCTGCGGTCAGCGGGTCAGCCACGCCCGCCCGTCCCCTCCGGCCCGGCCGCCCGGTCCAGTTCGGCCAGGGTGCGGCTGGTGCGGTCGCGCAGCGCCAGTTCGGCGTCCACGCCCAGCGCCCGCGCCCACGCCACGGCCGCGCCCAGCACGTCCGCGACCGCCTGCGCGTCCCCGTCCGCTCCGGCCAGCGCCTGCTCCAGCGCCTCCCGCGCCGCGCGGGCGTCAGGACGCGGCCCGGCGAGTTTCTGCGCGGCGGCCTCCCGGGCCAGCGCCCCCAGGCCGGAAGGCACCTTCGCCGACGGCGGGCGCACCCGGCCGCCCTGCTCGGCGGCCTTGATCGCCTGCCAGTTCGCCACGACCTCGTCACTGCCGGCCACCTGCGTCTCCCCGAACACGTGCGGGTGGCGCCGCACGAGCTTGTCCACGATGCCGCGCTCCACCTCCGCGTAAGAAAAGGTGCCGGTCTCCTCGGCGATCACGCTGTGAAAGGCCACCTGCAGCAGCACGTCCCCCAGCTCCCCGGCCAGTTCGGCCGCGTCGCCGGCCGTCACGGCGTCGGCGGCCTCGGCGGCCTCTTCCAGCAGGTAGGGCCGCAGGGATTCGTGCGTCTGCTCCTGATCCCAGGGGCACCCGCCCGGGCCACGCAGGCGGCGCATTACGCCCAGCAGTTCATTCATGCGCAGACTGTACCGCCCTGCACGCCCAAAAGGCCCTGGGCCGCCCGTCCCACATGAGGGCCGGGCCCGGTCCGGCCGCCCGGGGCCCTCACGCCCGGTTCACGGGCGGTCAGGGCCGCTATGGTGGACTGCGCGCATGACCCGCCTTCTTCCTCCCACCGCCTTGCTGACCGCCCTGGCCCTGAGCGTCCCTGCCGCCCTGCCGGGGGCCGGGGCCGCGGCGCCTGCCGCGCCGCCCGCCAGCGCGGCCGCCGACCTGATGACCCGCGCGCGGCTGGCGCAGGCCACCTACGTCATCCAGGCGCCGGAAATCCGCGGCAACCCCAACCTCCTGAACGGCGAGCAGCGCGAGACGATCCTGCGCGCCATGAAAACCGACTCGGGCGCCGCCATCAAACGCCGCTACCCGCAGGCGACCATCACCACCGACGGGGCCACCCCGAACGCCATCCGGGTCACGCCCATCCTGATCACGCCGGGCGCCCTGCTGCCCTGGCTGAGCATGGGCGCGCAGCTGCAGCTGGACTTCCCCGAGGGTCGGCGCGTGATTCTCAGCGAGTCGCACTCCGTGCTGACCGTGTACCAGCATCAGGCGGACGCGGCGAACTTCGTGTTCGACAGCCTCTCGAAGAAACTGCCCTGAGCCCCGGCGCGCCCGCCTGCCCCCGGCCCCCGGAAGACGCGTACCTGCGTCCGGGACGCCGCGGGGCAGGCTGCTAGAATGCCCCGCGTGTACACCAACCGCCGCGCTCATCACGAGTACGAGTTGCTGGAGCGCTTCGAGGCGGGCATCAGCCTGACAGGCAGTGAAGTGAAGAGCATCCGCGCGGGCGGCGTGGACTTCCGCGACGCCTTCGCCCGCCTGAGCGCCGGAAACGTCGAACTCGAGGGGCTCTACATTCCTCCCTACAAGGACGCCACCTACAACAACCACGAGCCGCGCCGCCCCCGCCGCCTGCTGCTGAACCGCCTGGAGATCCAGAAACTCCGCCGCGGCCTGGAACAGAAGGGCCTAACCCTGGTGCCCACCAAGCTGTACCAGAAAGGCCGCTACTTCAAGGTGGAGCTCGCGCTGGCCCGCGGGAAGAAACTGCATGACAAACGCCGCGCCGAGGCGGAGAAGACCGTGAAACGCGAACTGAGGGAACTGTGACCCGCCCCCCCCTGCGCCGGCCCCAGGCCGGCACCCTGATCCTGCGCGGCAGCGTGCTGCTGACCGCCGCCCTGGCCTGCACCGGCCTGCTCTGGACGACCTTCGCGCACGCCCAGCAGACCGAGATCCCGGCCCTGCCGCCCGGCGCCACCCCGGCCAGCCCCACGCCCGTCACCCCGGGCACCGCCGCCCCGGAGCGCCCGGGGAACCTCAGCGCGGAGCAGCTCACCTACGGCAAGCTCAGCTTCGCGGGGCAGGCGGTGCAGAGTGTGACGCTGTTCGGCGCCGAGTACGCCAGCTTGGATGCCGTCCGCTCGCTGCTCTCGGTCACCGAGGACGGCGGGATCGTGCGCGTCACCGGGCTGGGCCACACCCTGCTGCTCCCCATCGACGAGGACCAGCAGCGCGCCACCACCGACTTCAACACCGTGCAGCTGGACACCACCCGCGTGCAGGCCCGCACCGCCACGTACGTGAACGGCACCCTGCACCTGCCCCTGGACACCCTGGCCCGCGGCCTGGGCGCGCAGTACCGCGCGGGCAGCTTCACGGTGCCCGCCCCCAGCCTGGTCGGCGTGAGCAGCCGCGCCGGCAAGGACACCGACCGCCTCGTCCTCGACCTGAACCGCGACGTGGAGGTCCTGGACGAACAGCGCGGCGGGAACGCCGTGGTCACCCTGCGCGGCCTGAAAGGCGAGGCCCGCAAGTACACCACCCGCGGCGCCTTCGTGCCGTCCGTGACCCTGGCCCGCAGCGGCGAGGACCTCACCCTGACGTTCCCCCTGACCGCCGCGAGCGGCCTGCGAGTCTTCAAGGTCGTGCGGCCCGGCAGCGTGCGCGTGGTCGTGGACGCCGGCCCCGGCGTACCCCGCACCAACCCGGAACTGCTCGGGCGGGTCACCCGGCCGCTGGTGCTGCTCGACCCCCTGACGGTGCAGGGCGTGGGCCGCGACATCACCCTGGAAGTCGCCCGCCGCGCCGCGCTGCTGATGACCCAGGCCGGCTGGCAGGTCAAGGTCACGCGCGACTCGGCCAACACCATGAAACTGGACGACAAGCTGGTCCTCACCCGCCAGAGCGACGTGTACATCGCCCTGGACCTGGGCCGCCTGCCCGGCGCGAAACGCTCGGGCGTCACTGTGTACGAACAGGCCGGCCGGTCCAGCGCGCAGCTCGTGAACGCCGTGCGCACCGGCAGTGCCAAACCCCCGTATGCGGTCCTGGCGGTCGGGAACGGCGGGAACAGCCGCAAGCTCAGCGAACTGCTGCGCGGGGAACTCAACGGCGGCGGCGTGACCGCCAGCGCCGAGAACACCACCCGCATCCTCACGCTGCGGGAGGCCCCGCAGGCCGCCCTGCTGATGGAGCTCGGCTGGGCGAACAACGCCGAGGACCTCGCCAAGCTCGGCGTGGACGACCGCCTGGACGTCATGGCGGTCTCGCTCGCGCGCAGCGTCGCCACGTACCTCACCGCCCGCGCGAACAACAACGCCAACCTCAGCGCCGGAGGCACGCCATGAAACGCCTCTTCTCCCTGTTCAACGTGATCACCCTGCTGTTGCTCGGCGCGTCCGTGCTGGCCCTGCAGGCCGTACAGCGCCCCCCGGAAACGCCCGAACCGCCCAAGCTGGAACTCACCGACCGCGAGGCCGTGAAAGGCAACGTGTACTTCACCGACCCGCAGGTCCGCGCGCTGAAGATGGAAGTGCGGACCCTGCAGGTCACGCAGAAGGACGTCGGGACCCTCGCGCAGGCCGCGCTGAACGTCTGGGCGCAGGGCCCCAACGACAAGACCCTGATCGGCGTGGTGCCGGCCGGCACGCCTGCCCCGCGCGTGTACTACCGCGGCGGGCATTACTTCGTGGACCTCGGCGCCGAGTACGGCAAGCTGAAGTACGGCAGCAGCGGCGAGCGCATGCTGCTGTGCACCATCACCCGCACCCTGCTGGACCTGCGCGGCCAGGACGTCACCTTCCTGCTGGCCGGCAAGAACACCGACACCCTCGGCCACCTGGACCTCCGCGAACCCTTCACGGGCCAGGACTGCGCGGACCAGTAACGCCGTCCCTTAATCCCACCTCCTGAACCGCCCACGGCCGGCCCCGCGCCCCCGTGGGCTCCGTGCCCCTGCCCGCCCGCCCCTCTCCCGGAGATTCATGCTTCAGAGCATCACCCTGCAAGGCTTCAAGAGTTTCGCCGACAAGACCCGCCTGGACTTCGGGCCCGGCGTCAGCGCCGTGATCGGCCCGAACGGGTCCGGGAAGAGCAACGTCGTCGAGGCGATCCGCTGGGCGACGCACCAGGCCCGCGCCCGCGAACTGCGCGCCGGGCGCGGCACCGAACTGATCTTCCACGGCAGCGGCGGCAAGGCCCCCCTGGGCCTCGCGGAAGTGCAGCTCGAACTGCTCACCCCGGACGGCCGCGTGAACCTGGCGCGGCGCGTGTACCGCGACGGCACGGGCGAACAGGACCTGAACGGCCGCGCCGTGCGCGCCCGGGACGTGCAGGGCGCCCTGCGCGGCACCGGCCTGGGCCCCGGCGGGCTGGCCGTGATCGGGCAGGGCGAGGTGAGCGGCGTGGTGCAGGCCGAAGGCAGGACGCTGCTCGGGTACGTGCAGGAAGCCTCCGGGCTCTCCCGCGCCGTGACCGCCCGCCAGGAAACCGAGGCCCGGCTGAGGGAAGCCGACACGCACCTGGACCAACTGCGGCTGATCCTTCAGGAACGCGAGGCAGCCGCCGCACGCCTGGAACGCGCCGCCCGCGAGGCGCGCGAGCACCGCGCCCTGAGCGCCCGCGTGCTGACCCTGGACGACGCCCTGAAACGCGAGCGGCAGGCCGCCCTGCACCGTGAGATCACGCAGGCCGCCGCCGAAGCGGCCGGGCTGGAGGCCCGCAGCGCCGCGCTGGGCGCCGAGGTGCAGGCCGCCGCCGCCGCCGTGGAGGCCGCCCGCGAGCACGCCCAGGAGGCCCGGGCCCGCCGCGAGGCGTTCCGCGGCGCCCTGGACGCCCTGACCGCCGCCCGCGACGCGCACGCGCAGGCCGGGCGGTACCGCGCGCACCTGCGCGCCGAGCAGGACACCCTCACCGCGGAACTTGCGGCCCTGCCCACCCAGATGCCCGCGCAGGCCGCGCCGGACCTGGGCGCCCTGGACGCCGCGCTGCACGCTGCCCGCGCGGATGCCGAACGCGCCGAGACCCGCGCGCGCACCCTGGACGCGGGCCTCAGCCGCGCCCGCGCGCAGGCCGCCCGGGCCGCCGAGGCGCACGCCCGCGCCGACGCCAGCCGCGAGACCCTGCGCGCCGAACTGGACCGCGCCGAGGGCAACCTGGACCAGGCCCTGGACGCCCTGACCGCCGCCAGGCAGACACTGGAGCACGCCCGCGCCGCCCGCGAGCACGCCGAGACGCAGTACGCCGCCCTGGCCGCCGGCCGCGAGGCCGCCACGCAGCACGAACGGCACCTGACCGCGGAACTGGCCCGCGTGAACGCCAGCGTGGCCCCGCTGCGCCGCGAACGCGAACGCCTGGAAGCCGCCCTGAACAGTTACGCCCGCTACGGCGAGGGCGCCCGCAACGCCCTGCGGCTGAACCACCCCGGAATCGTGGGCAGCGTGGCCGACCTGCTCACCGTGCCCGCCGAGTACGAGGTCGCCGTGGGCGCCGCCCTGGGCCGGCGGCTGGAACAGGTCGTGGTGGCGCGGGCCGACGACGCCCGCGAAATCATCGAGGAACTCCGCCGCGCGGGCGGCCGCGCCACCTTCCTGCCGCTGGACCTGATCCGCCCCCGCGCCCGCCGGGACGCGGCGCTGCTGCGCGAGGACGGCGTGATCGGCAACCTTGCCGACCTGTGCCCCACCGACCCCCCGCTGGTGGGGGAGAGCATCCTGGCCGACACCCTGATCGTCCGGGACCTCAGGGCCGCCAACCGCATCGCCCGCACGCACGCCCAGCGCCCGCGCCTCGTGACCCTGGACGGCGAACTCGTGGAGCCCGGCGGGGCCATCACCGGCGGCCGCCTGCGCGACACGGGCACCGGCGTGCTTGCCGACCAGCGCCGCTTCCAGGACCTGGACGCCGAACTGGAGGACGCCGACCGGACCGCCTCGCGCCTGAGCGCCGAATTGAAGAAGGTGCAGGCCACCCTGGCCGGCAGCGCCGAGGGGCACGACGGCCTGCTCGGCACCCGCGAGGCTGCCGCCCGCGAGGAACGCAGCGCCGAACGCCGCGTGACCGAACTGGACGCCCAGGTGCGCAGCCTCACCACGCACCGCGACCGGCTCAGAGACCGCCTCGGCCCGGACGAGACGCCCCCCGCCGGTCCCCTGCCGGAAGGTGTGGACGTGACCGCGCTGGAAGCCGAACTGGCCACCGCCCGCCACAGCGCCGAGACGCACCGCGCCGAGGAACGCGCCGCCGCCGAACGTCTCGCTCTGGCCCGCGAACTGGACGCCGCCTGGAAGGCCTACCGCACCGCCCGCGCCCGCGCCGCCGAACTGCGCGCCCGGCTGGACGCCAACGCCCAGGCCGCCGCCACCCAGGACGCCCACCTGCACGCCGCCGCCGCCGAGGTTGGGCGCCGCGAGGCCGAACTGGGAACCCTGGACGAGAACGAGTACCCCCGCGCCGAGTACGCCCGCGAGCAGGCCGCCCAGACCTACGCCAGCCTGATCGGCACGCAGAACAAGACCCGCGCCCGCCTGGATGAACTGCGCGTCCTGATCGCCCGGCGCGAGGGCAGCCTGGAGGAAGTCCCACCCGGCTGCACCCCGCCCGGCACCCCCCGCGAGTGGACGCAGGAACTCGCCCGCGCCCGCAGCACCCTGGACGCCTTCGGACCCATCAACGCCCGCGCCGAAACTGACCACGCCGAGGAACTCGCCGCCCTGCAGGCCCAGCAGGCCGAACTGCACGACGCGCAGGGCGCCGCCGACGAACTCCGCACCCACCTCGCCGAACTGGAAGCGGCCGAGACGAGCGCCACCCGCGCCGCCTTCACCCGCGTGAACACCGCCTTCCGCGAGTACAGCACCGAACTGCTCGGCGGCAGCGGCGACCTGGAAGAGGAAACGGCCGACACCGGCCGCCTCACCGGCCTGCGCCTCGCCGTGCAGCCGCGCGGCAAACGCACCCGCAGCATGACCCTGCTTTCCGCCGGGGAACGCACCATGGCCGGACTCGCCTTCCTGTTCGCCCTGAACCACGCCGGCGGCGAAGGCAGCGCCGGCGGCCTGCCCCTGGCCGTGCTGGACGAGGTGGACGCCCCGCTGGACGAGGCGAACATCCGCCGCTTCACCGCCTTCCTGAAACGCTTCAGCGAACGCGGCGCGCAGTTCCTGCTCGTCACGCACCAGAAGGCCACCATGGAGGTCGCCCAGGCCCTCTGGGGCGTGACCACCGACCAGACCGGCGCCAGCCGCGTCCTGAGCATCCGGCAGGAAGGCGAACCCGCCTAGCCCCAGGCACGGAGGCCGCCAGGGCTGAATGGCGCCCTCTCCTTGACCTGTGCCCCTGGATCTGCCGCAGCAATGGTTCGTTCTGGTGGAGGCCCTGCGGGCGAAAGGCTGGCGGGACGAGGCGGGTGACGTGCCCACCGACTGGTGGAGCCTGTATCAGCAGAGCTTCGTCCGCCATGGGCAGCGGATCGTCCTCTCGCTGCTCACGGAGCCCTACGGTGACCGACCGCCCTGGGCGGTGGGGGCCAGCCGCGAGTTCCCGGAGAACAGACAGGCGGCGGCTCAACTGGGCACCCTCGTCCTCGGGCGGCGGTGGCGCGACCATCTCGGTGCGTTTCTTCGTGCATCCGACAGCTGAAGACGACAGGGGGAGGGCCACCCGGACCATTCCAGGCGGGCTCGCTTCAGTCCGGCCCAGCGAACGGCAGGTCGTGGGTGACGTGCCAGAAGCCCGCCGCGTCCTGGCTGGCGACGACCGCGCCGCGCACGGGAACCTTCAGGCCGCCGGTGCGGTCCAGCAGGGCCTGCACCTCCGCCTGCAAGGCGTCCAGCGCGGCGGCGGAGCCTTTTGCCACGGTGAGGTGCGGTTCCGGATGCGTGAACTGCCCACCGTACGCGGGCGTCTCCGGGAACGCCGCCGCGACGGCGTGCATCAGCCGCAGCACGGTGTCCCGGGGTTCCGGCGCCAGCCACAGCACCCCCGGGAAGCGCCCGGCCTGCCGGAATGACGTCTCGAAGGGCGCGGCGCCGCGCAGCGCGGCCCGCAGCCGCTCCACCTGAGCATCGGTCGCCGGGGCAGGCACCCAGGGGTACAGCAGGGTCATGTGGGGGGCCACGCCGTACTTCGCGGCCGGCACCTGCGGCCGCCAGGGTCCCAGCACCCCCTCCAGTTCCGGGAACCACAGGGCGACCGTGGTCTGCGGCGTGTTCAGGGGCGGGGCCTCACTTCAGCGTGAAGGCGGCGGCGTCCCGGCCGTCGATGCTGACGTGAAGGTACCCGCCCTTCACGCTGAGCCCGGCGTTCTGGTCGGCGAACAGGGATTTCGTGAGGTCCTGCCCGCCGACGCTGAGCCCGAGCTTGTTGAGGGGCAGGCTGTACGTGCGGCGCTGCCGGGCGCCACTCCAGGCGGCCAGGACGCGCTGTCCGCCCTGCTCGCGCAGCAGCAGCAGCAGGTCGTCCTGGACGGCGGCGGGCATGGGCAGCAGCGTCTGAGCGCCCAGGCTCAAGGCCGGGCTGGCCTTCCTTGCCGCGACGGCACTCCGGGCGGCGGCATGCACGGCCTTCTCGCCGGGCGTCCACTGCGCCTCGAAGCGCATGTCCTGGCGGTTGTCCGGATCCGGACCGCCGCGCTGCGCGATCTCGATGCCCTGGTACAGCACGGGCACGCCCTTGAGGGTCATCAGGGCGCGCAGGCCGTAACGGGTGTTCAGTTGGCCCTCGTCCGCGAACAGGCTGCCCTGCGCGAACCGGGGGATGTCGTGGTTGTCCAGGAACAGCGTGACCTCACCGGGCCGGGGCAGCTCACCCTGGCGTTCCAGCACGCCCCGCACCTGCGTGAGGCTCTGCCCGGACATCAGGCTGGCCTTCATGGCCTTCTGCAGGCTGAACAGGAACAGGCTGTCGAAACCCACCTTCTGCCACTCGGCGACGGTGCCGGTGTCGGCGTCGTACCACTCGCCGAGCGTCCAGGTGCCGGCCGCGCGGTCGCGGGCCAGGAGGTCTTTCAGGAACGCCTGCGGCACGTGCCGGATCGCGTCGTACCGGAAGGCGCTCACGCCCCGCGCCCGCCAGAAGTCCGCGTTGCCCAGCAGCAGCTCCCGCACCTGGGGGTTGCTCTGGTTCAGGTCCGGCAGGCCCGACAGGGGACAGTCCACGTCCTTGTTCTGGGAGGCGTCGCACTGCGCCTGGGGCGTGAACCAGTCGCGGTGGGTGGTCACGGCCGTGGCGCCGTACCCGTAGTGGTTGACCACCTGATCCAGTACCACCCGCACGTTCGCGGCCTGCGCGGCCTTCACGAACGCGTCGAACTGTGCCAGCGTGCCGAAGTGGGGGTCCACGTCCCGGAAGTCTTCGGGCCAGTACCCGTGGTACGCGGACGTGTCGAAGCTGTTCCCGGCCTGCTGCCGGTACACCGGCGTGAGCCATACCGCCGTGGCGCCCAGGTCCGTGATGTACGGCAGCTTCTGCGTGAGGCCCGGCAGGTCCCCGCCGTGCCACGCGCGCAGGTTCCCGCGGTCCACGCCGGCATTGTTGGCCGCGTCCCCGTCGAAGAAGCGGTCCGGCATCACCTGATAGATCACCTGCCCCTCGAAGGAGGGCGGGGCGGTCTGGGCGGACGCGGCCGGGCCGGCCAGCAGGGCGGTCAGGACTGTCAGGGAAAGCAGGGGAGAGGCGCGCATGGAGTGACTGTACCCCTGCGCGCCGCGCAGGCCGTGAAGCCCGGCTTTACCCGGTGTTGCGCACCCCCGCCGCGATGCCCTGAATGCTGAGCAGCAGCGGCACCTCGAACTCGTCCAGGCCGCCCGGCTCCGCGCGGCTGCGGCGCAGCAGTTCCGCCTGAATGCGGTGAAGGGGATCGATGTACGGGTTGCGCAGCGCGATGCTCTCCTTCAGGCGCGGCTCGTTCGCCATCAGCTCCGCGCCCACCACGTCCTGCACCAGCGCCACCGTGTCCGCGTACGCGTCCAGCAGCGCCGTCCCGGTGGGGTGGGCGTCCACGCCCAGGCGCAGGTACTCGCCCACGATCAGCGGGTCGCTCTTGGCGAGGCTCATCTGCGCGTTGTCCAGCACCGCCCGGAAGAACGGCCAGTCCCGGTACATCTCGCGGGCCGCGTCCAACCCGATCTCCCGCAGGCCCTCGCGCAGCCCGTACCAGCCAGGCAGGTTCACGCGGTTCTGCGTCCAGGACATCACCCACGGAATCGCGCGCAGGTTCCCCAGCGTCGGCGCGCCGGGCCGCCGCACCGGCCGGGACGCGATGTTCAGCCGGGCGATCTCGTGAATGGGCGTGACCGCCTCGAAAAACGGCAGGAACGCCGGGTCGTCCACCAACGCGCGGTACGCCGCCGCGCTCGCGCCGGCCGCGCGGTCCATCGCCGCCAGCCACGCGGCCGGCGGGTCCACCGGCGGCCGGGCCGCGGCCAGCAGCAGGCCGTACAGCGCCTGCTCCAGGTTCCGGCGGGCCAGCATGGGGTGGCTGTACTTGTCGGCCAGCGCCTCCCCCTGCTCCGTGATGCGCAGGCCCGCGTCGATGGTGCCGGCCGGCTGCCCCAGGATCGCCCGGCCGGCCGGCCCGCCGCCCCGGCCGATGCTGGTGCCGCGCCCGTGGAAGAAGCGCCAGCGCACGCCCGCGCGGCGGCACACCTCGCTGATCTTGCGCTGTGCCTCGTGCAGCGCCCAGTTCGCCGCCAGGAACCCGGCGTCCTTGTTGCTGTCGCTGTAACCCAGCATGATCTCCTGCACGTCGTCGCCCAGCACCGCGCGGTACTCGGGCACGCTCAGCAGCTCCCACACCACCTGCGGGGCGCGGCGCAGGTCGTCCAGCGTCTCGAACAGCGGCACCGGCAGCACCCGGAACCCCACCTCCCGCGCCAGCAGCAGCGGCTCCAGGACGTCACTGACGCTCTCGGCCATGCTGATCACGTACCGCCCGAACGCGCCCGGCCCCACCGCCTGCACCGCCGCCCGGACCTCCCGGATGGGCCCGATGGCCGCCTCCAGCGCGTCCGGCAGCGCCTCGCCCGCCGGCCACAGCGGGCGGCGGGACCGCAGTTCACCGGTCAGCAGGTCCAGCTTCGCGTGCTCCGGCAGGTCCTGATAGTTCGCCTCCACGCCCGCCGCACGCAGCAACTCAGCCACCGCCGCCCCCACCTGGGCGCTGTGCTCGCGGATGTCCAGGCTCACCAGGTGCTGCCCGAACACCCGCGCCACCGCCAGCAGCGGCATCAGCAGCTGATCCGCGCTGCGGTGCTGCCCGTCGGCGTGCAGCCGGGCGTGCAGGGCCTCCAGCCTCGGCAGCAGCTCCACAGGTTGCCCGTCCCGCACGGCGTCGTGCAGGGCCCGCAGCTCCTGCCGGTAGGGTTCCTGCCCGTCACCCAGTTCGGTCTGCCCGGCCGTTTCCTGGCTCAGGTCCGCGTACGCCTGCGTGATCGCCCCGAGCAGCACCTCCCGCGCCCGGTCCCGGTGCAGGCCCAGCGCCTCCCGGGTCGCCTGCGGCGTCACGAACGGGTTGCCGTCCCGGTCCCCGCCCATCCACGACGAGAAACTCAGCGGCAGCGCCGCCTCCGACTCCACGCCGTACACGTGCCGGAACGCGCGCTGCAGGTCCCGTTGCAGGCTCGGCAGGGCCCGCGCGATGTTCGGGATGTAACTCAGGCCGCCCTTCACCTCGTCCAGCACGGTGGGCTTCAGGTGCCGCAGCTCCGGCGTGGTCCACATCGCTTCCACGTGCGCCGCCACGCGCTCCAGCGCCTCCTCGCGCAGCGACTCGGACTCCAGCTCCGGAATGGCGCGCGCCACCGCCACCAGATGCGCCCGCACTGTACGGCGCCGCATCTCCGTGGGGTGAGCTGTGAAGGTCAGGCCCAGGTCCAGCCGCTCGATCAGCGCCTCCACCTCCGCAGCCTCCAGGCCCTGGGCCTTCAGTTCGGTCAGGGCGCCCTCCAGGCTCTGCGACCGCACGCCGCCGGCCGCGCGCAGCACCCGCACCCTCTCGTATTCCTCGGCCAGGTTCACCAGCTGGAAGTACCACGTGAACGCCCGCGCCAGCCGCCCCGCCTCCGCGCCGGACAGCCCACCGATCATGGCGCGGAGCTCCGCGTCGCCCTCGCCCGCGCGGGCCTCTCGCACCAGAGCGCGCGTGCGCTCCACCAGGTCGAAGAACGCCTCGCCCTCCTGCTCCCGGATGACCTGGCCCAGCGTCCGGCCCAGCAGATTCACGTCACTGCGAATGCCCATGCCGGCAGCATAAACGTAGAAAAGACACGAAGCGGTCAGGCGTGAGGACAACTTCCGGTCGGCCGCTGACACGCCTGTTCCGCGCGCTCAGTGTTTTCGGAGCAGGAGGCTGCTCCTGGGCGTGCTGCTCGCCCTCTGCCTGGCCCGCTTCCGGTCAGCGTCTTCTGCCTGCTGCCGCGGGGGACGTGGGTCCGCGCCTGCCCAACCTGAGACGCCCCTTACTCGCCTTCGACGATGCGCACCCGTTCGATCTTCACGGCGCGGTTCCATTCGAGTTCCAGGCGCACGCCGTTCAGTTCGGCGCGGCCGTCCGCGACGCGGTATCGGTCATGCCGTTCGGTGAGAAAGCGCTGGATGGGCGCGGCCGGGTCGCTGCCGATCACGCTGTCGTGCGGCCCGGTGAAGCCCGCGTCGGTCTGGTAGGCGGTGCCGCCGGGCAGGATGCGGGTGTCGGCGGTGGGCACATGCGTGTGCGTGCCGATCACGGCCGCCACCCGGCCGTCGAGGTGCCACGCGAGCGCCTGTTTCTCGCTGGTGGCCTCGGCGTGCACGTCCACCAGGATGTTGCCCAGGTCCTCGCCGCGGTCCAGCAGGTCGTCCAGCGCGCGGAAGGGGTTGGCGAGCGCCTCCATGAACACCCGCCCGAGGACCTGCACGACCGTCAGTCGTTCCCGGCTGCCGCCCTCGCCCTGCACGTCGAAGGTGCGCCAGCCCACGCCGGGCGCGCCGGGGTCGCTGTAGTTCAGCGGGCGGACGATGGGGTAGGTCACCTCGTCGTTCATCATGGTGAAGACGTCGCGGTGGTGCCAGGCGTGGTTGCCGAGCGTGAAGCAGTCCGCGCCGGCCTTCAGGGCCGCGTCGGCGGCCTCGCGGTGCATGCCGAAACCGCCGGCGGAGTTCTCCATGTTCACCACCGCGAAATCCACACCTTTTCTTAATTCCGGCAGGCGCGCGGACAGCACCCGCCGCCCCGGCTGACCGAACACGTCCCCCACGAAAAGCACCCGCAACATGCGCCCACACTATCCCGCCCGGGTGCCCGCGGCGCCGGGACCACCGGCCCCCGCCCGGCGTGCTGTACTGGGCGTACAGGAGGCACGCGTATGACCACGATCCTCGTCACCACGGACGGCAGTGACCTCGGCCAGCAGGCCCTCGCCCACGCGCACAAGCTCGCCCAGGCGCTCGGTGCGCGCCTGACCGCCCTGACCGTCCACCCGGACCCGGCCCCGCTGGTCGGGGAGTTCGCGTACGTGCCCGCCCCCACGCCCGAGGAGGACCGCGCGGCCGAGGAGGAACTGCGCGCCGGCGTGGAGCGTCAGCTGCCGGGCGGCACCCTGCGCGTGGAGCGGGCCGCAGGGCGCACCATTCCCCGCGTGATCCTGGACGTGGCCGCGCAGGAGCAGGCCAGCATGATCGTGATGAGCACGCACGGCCGCAGCGGCCTCGGGCGGGCCCTGCTGGGCAGCGTGGCGGAGGCCGTGGCGCACCACTCGCCGGTGCCGGTGCTGCTGATCCGCGCCGGGCAGGTGCCCACCACCTGGACCCGCTGACCCCCGTTCCGGCGCGCCCCGGGGCTGCCGCGCGGCAGGATTAGCCGAAGCGCGGTATGCTCAGGGGCGTGTTTGTCATTGCTGCCTGCCATGACCACCGGCCCAGCGGGACCGGTACGCCCGGGGTGAGCGCGTGAAACTCAGCCGGCTGCCTCACGGCTTCGCGCTGGACACCGCCGCCCAGGGCCTCGCGCTGCGCCAGGAAGCGGTGCAGGACGTGACCCGCGCCTGGACGCCCGGCGGCTGGCGGGCCGAGGGGTCCGTGATGGACGGCGGGCGCAGTTACCACGCCAGCGTGGAACTCTCGCCCGCCCCCGACCCGCAGCTGCTGTCCAGCGCCTGCACCTGCGGCCGGTACCGCTGCCGGCACGTGGCCGCGCTGGTCCTGGCGACCGACCCGCCCGAGGGCTCCCCGCCCGCGCAGGCCGCCCCGGCCCGCCCGGCCGAGGAGCCCCTGGACGCCCGCGTGCAGCAGTGGCTGGAGGGCTTCGCGGCCGCGCCCACCACGTCCCGCGGCCGGCAGTTTGAGCTGCGGTACGTGCTGCGGCTGCTGCCGCCTGCCGCGGCCGGCGGGGGGAGCGGCGCCGGGCGGGCCGCCATCGCGCTGCTGCGCCTGCCGGTGCGCGGGGACGTGCCGGACGTGCAGGCGGCCGAGCATTACGCCGTGCCGCGCAGCCTGAGCACCGCGCCCGCCTTCGCCCGCCGGGACGCGAACCTGCTCAAACTCCTGGAGATGACCACCTCGGCCGCGCACGCCCCCGGCCGCTGGCAGGAGGCGGTGCACGTCATCGGCGACCACCCGGCTGCCGACCTGCTGCTGGATTCCCTGGCCGACACGGGCCGCCTGTGCTGGGAGCGGGTGGAGACGCCCCTGCGGCGCGGCCCGGACCTGCCCGGCACGCTGGGCTGGGGCGTGGACGCCAAGGGCCTGCAGTACCCCACGCTGCTGCTCCCGGACGCCCCGGACGCGCAGGTGCTCCCGGTGGGCACGCGGCCCTGGGCGGTGCAGCTGGGCACGCAGACCATCTCGCGCGTCACGCCCGACGTGCCGGCCGCTCAGGTCGCGCAGTTCCTGGGCGGGCCGGCCCTGACCACCGGGCAGGCCACCGCCCTGGCGCACGCCATCACCGCGTCGGGCCTGCCGCTGCCGCTGCCGCACACCGTGCAGGTGCAGGAAGAACACCTGCCGTACACCCCGCAGCTGCACCTGACGGGCCGCACGGCCACCGTGCAGGTCCGGGACCGCTGGATGGTGCGCGGCGAGACCCGCACCCTGCCGGTCGCGGAACTCCGCCACGCGTACGGCGGCCTGACCCTGCCTGATACCGCCGGCCGCGACGGCCCGGCCCCCACCGTGTACCGCGGCGGGGTGCTCACCCGCGTGCGGCGCGATCCGGAACAGGAGCGCGAGGCGGTGCGGGCGCTGCACCTGGCGGGCTTCGCGCGCCTGGCGGAACTCCAGGGCGAGGACCTGACCTACCCGCCCGAGCTGCTGGACTTCCTGGCACAGCCGGACGAGGACGCCTGGATGGACTTCATGCAGCGCGGCCGCGAGCGCCTCGCCGCCGAGGGCTTCAGCCTGCACATCCACCCGGACTTCCCCCTGAACTACGCCGAGATTCAGGACTGGTACGGCGAGACCGACGACAGCTTCGGCGGCTGGTTCACGCTGGACCTAGGCATCGTGGTCGACGGCAGCCGCATCAGCCTGATCCCGGTGCTGGCCGACCTGATCGCCCGCAGCCCGGAACTGTTCACGCCCGAGGCCCTGGCCGAACTGTCCGACGACGAGACGCTGTATGCCGCCCTGGGCGACGGCCGCCGCGTCGCCCTGCCCGCCGGGCGCGTCAAGGCCATCCTGGGCGTGCTGGTGGAACTCAACCTGCGGGACCTGCCCAGCGGCCCACTGCGCCTGCCGCTTCTGGACGCCGCCCGGCTCGCGCAGCTCGAAGGTGCCGTGCAGGCGCGCTGGGTGGGCGCCGAACGCCTGCTGGAACTGGGCCGCAAACTCCAGAACTTCGAGGGCGTCACCCCGGTCTCCCCGCCGCCCGGCCTGAACGCCGAGATGCGCCCCTACCAGGTGCAGGGCCTGAGCTGGCTGCAGTTCCTGCGCGAGACCGACATGGGCGGCATCCTTGCCGATGACATGGGCCTGGGCAAGACCCTCCAGACCCTCGCGCACCTCCTGACCGAGAAGCAGTCCGGCCGCGCCGACCGGCCCAGCCTGGTGGTCGCGCCGACCAGCGTGATCGGCAACTGGCAGGCCGAGGCCGCCAAGTTCACGCCGGACCTGCGGGTCCTGACCCTGCATGGCAAGGACCGCCGCGAGCACTTCCACCGCATCCCGGACTTCGACCTGATCCTCAGCACGTACCCGCTCCTGCCGCGCGACATCGCCGAACTCGGCGAGCACGCCTACCACCTGCTGATCCTGGACGAGGCGCAGAACATCAAGAACAGCAAGACCGCCGCCGCCAAGGCCGCCGGCGCCCTGGACGCCCGGCACCGCCTGGCGCTGACTGGCACCCCGCTGGAAAACCACCTGGGGGAACTGTGGTCGCAGTTCAACTTCCTGTCGCCCGGCCTGCTGCACGACGAGAAGACCTTCCGGGACCTGTACCGCACGCCCATCGAGAAACGCGGCGACCCGCACCGCCGCGCCGCCCTGGCCGCGCGGGTGCGGCCCTTCATCCTGCGGCGCGAGAAACGCGACGTGGCCCGCGAACTGCCCCCCAAGACCGAGATCCCGGTGCGCGTCACCCTGGACGGCGACCAGCGCGACCTGTACGAGACCGTGCGCGTCACCATGGAATCCCGCGTCCGGCAGGAACTCCAGGCGCGCGGGCTGGCGCGCAGCACCATCGCCATCCTGGACGCGCTGCTCAAACTGCGGCAGGCCGTCACCGACCCCCGCCTGGTGAAACTGGAAGCCGCCCGGAGCGTGGAGGGCAACGCCAAGTTCGACTGGCTGCAAGGCAACCTCCCCCAGATGCTTGAGGAAGGCCGGCGCGTGCTGATCTTCAGCGGGTTCGCCACCCTGCTCGGGCACCTGGAAGACTGGCTGAAAGGGCAGGACATCCCGTACAGCATGATCACCGGGCAGACCCAGGACCGCCAGGCGCAGATCGACCGCTTCCAGCAGGGCGAGACGCAGGTGTTCCTGATCACCCTGAAGGCCGGCGGGGTGGGCCTGAACCTCACGGCCGCCGACACGGTCATCCACTACGACCCGTGGTGGAACCCGGCCGCCGAGGACCAGGCCACCGACCGCGCCTACCGCATCGGGCAGGACAAGCCGGTGTTCGTGTACAAGCTCATCGCGGCCGGCAGCGTGGAGGAACGCATCCTGGACCTCCAGGCCCGCAAGGCCGCGCTGGCCCGCGGCATCCTGGACGGCGGCCTCAGCGACGCCACGCAGCTCTCCGCGCAGGACCTCGACCGCCTGTTCGCGCCCCTCGCGGACGACGACGGCCCCGCCCGCCCCTGAGCTGCGCTAGACAGGCGCCCCGGCCCCGCCCGGCAGGCGGGTATCGTCCCGGCATGACCGTGACCGGCATGTGGTGGTGGCCCAGCAGCGCCTGGGAGTAACCGCGTGCCGTCCAGACCGCGCCCAGGTGGAACCCCCACCGGGCGCTTTTTCGTGCCTGCCCACCCCCCGAGGAGCCCCATGACCGACGCCCCCCCCACCCTCCCGCAGACCTGCGTGGCCGTGCAGGAACTCAACGCCGACCTGGACACCCCCGTCACCGCGTACCTGAAAGTCGCGCAGGGCCACGCCGTGTCCTTCCTGCTCGAAAGCGTGGAGGCCGGCGAGAAACTGGGCCGCTACTCCTTCATCGGCGTGGGCGAACAGGGAAGATTCACCTACCGCCACGGCCGGGTGCAGTCCAGCGGCGCCTTCGGCGACCATGACGGCCCGGACGCCGACCCCCTGGCGCGGCTGTACCGCACCACCACCCGCCCCGCCCCCGTCCCGGACGGCCTGCCCGCATTGATCGGCGGGGCGGTCGGGTACGCCAGCTACGACATCATCCGCGCCTACGAGACGCTCCCCGACACCACCCCCGACGAGCTGAACATCCCGGACGCGCTGTACGTCATGCCCGAAGGCATGGTGATCTTCGACCACCTCAAACACCGCCTGATCGCGGTCGCCACCGCCCCCACCCAGGCGCAGGCGGACGCCGTCACCGCCCGGCTCGTCACCGCCCTGCGCGGTCCCCTTCCGGACGTGCCCGGCCGCACGCCCACCACGCCCCCCACCTTCACCAGCAACTTCACGCCCGAAGCCTTCCACGCCGCCGTGGAAAAGGCCCTGGCGTACATCCGCGCCGGGGACGTGTTCCAGGTCGTGCCCAGCCAGCGCTTCAGCGCCCCCCTGGGCGACCTGCACCCCTTCGCGGTGTACCGCGCGCTGCGCCGCGTGAACCCCAGCCCGTACCTCGGGTACCTGCACCTCGGGGACGTCACCCTGGTCGCCAGCAGCCCCGAAAGCCTGCTCGCCAGCGACGGCCGCACCGTCACCACCCGCCCCATCGCCGGCACCCGCATCCGCGGCCGCACCCCGCAGGAAGACGACGCGAACGCCCAGGACCTCCTCCAGGACGACAAGGAACGCGCCGAGCACCTCATGCTGGTGGACCTGGGCCGCAACGACCTGGGCCGCGTCAGCCGCTACGGCACCGTCCGCGTACACAGCGCCTTCCAGATCGAACGCTACAGCCACGTCATGCACCTCGTCAGCACCGTCACCGGCGAACTGAAGGGCGACCGCACGCCCCTGCACGCCCTCGCCAGCGTCCTGCCCATGGGCACCGTCAGCGGCGCGCCCAAGATCCGCGCCATGGAAATCATCAACGAACTCGAACCCACCCGCCGCGGCCCCTACGGCGGCTGCTTCGGGTACGTCGCCCTGGACGGCAGCATGGACATGGCCCTCACCCTGCGCACCATGGTCATCACCGGCGGGCAGCTGCACATCCAGGCCGGCGCGGGCATCGTCGCCGACAGCGACCCCCACAGCGAGGAACAGGAAACCCGCAACAAGGCCGCCGCCCTGAAACGCGCCGTGGAGATGGCCGCCCGGGGCCTCTAGAGCGCCTGAGCGGAAGGCTCAGGCGAAGGCGCCGTTCAGTTCGGCCTGGAACGCTCTCGCGGCCTTGATGCTGGCGTGCACGTCCAGGCCCTGCGCGTACTGCACGCCGCGGCTGGCGCTGGCGAGGGCCCCCGTGCCGTCGGGGTGGAAGGCGGCGGCGAGCTGATCGGCGGTGGCGCCCTGGGCGCCCAGGCCGGGCAGGAGCAGCAGCGCGCGGGGCATCAGGCGGCGGTACAGGGCGAGGTCCTGCGGGTGCGTGGCGCCCACAACCGCGCCGACGCTGCCGTACCGGCCGTCCTCCTGGTCGTTCAGGCGGGTGACCTCGGCGGCGACGCGCTCGCTCACGCCGCCGCCCTGCAGGTCGGCCTGGCCGGGGTTGCTGGTCTTCACGAGCACGAAGATCGCGCCGCCCTCGCGCCGGGCGGCGTCCAGGAAGGGCGTGAGGGTCTCGAAGCCCAGGAAGGGGTTCACGGTCAGGGCGCTGCCGGCGTGAGGGCCGGTGAGCCAGCCCTGGGCGTACGCGGCGGCGGTGCTGCCGATGTCGCCGCGTTTGCCGTCCAGCAGCACCGGCAGGCCCAGGGTGCGGGCGGCGGCGCAGACCTCTTCCAGGATGCGCAGGCCGTCCAGGCCGAGCGCCTCGTAGAACGCCAGCTGGGGTTTGACGCACGCGGCGTGCGGGGCGGTCGCCTCCAGCACGTCCAGGGTGTGCTGCCGCAGGTGGTCCGCGTCCCGGTAGGCGTCCAGGCGGGGGTCCAGGCCCACGCACAGGCGGGTGTGAAGGCTCAGGGTGCGGTCCGTGACAGCGGCAGCGAATGTCATCGGGCGTTCAGCGTAGCACCGGGCGCGCGCTAGCCTGCCGGCATGACCTTTTCCATCGTGGGCCGCGATCCCCGGACCGGGGACGTGGGCGTGGCCGTGGCGAGCAAGTTCCTGGCGGTGGGCGCGCTGGTGCCGTTCGTGCGGGGCGGGGTGGGGGCGGTCGCCACGCAGAGTTTCGTGAACCCCACCTTCGGGCCGGTGGGTCTGGACCGGCTGGCGCAGGGGCACGCGCCGGCGCAGGTGCGGGCGCAGTTCGAGGCGGAGGACGCCGGGATCGTGCAGCGGCAGTTCGGACTGGTGGACGCCTCGGGCCGCAGCGCGACCTTCACCGGGCCCGGCTGTCACGCCTGGGCGGGCGGGGTGGCGGCGGAGAACGTGGCGATTCAGGGCAACATCCTGACCGGCCCGGAGGTCGTGGACGCCATGCTGGCCGCCTGGGAAGCTGAGGCGGGGGCAGCGCTGCCGTGGCGGCTGCTGCGGGCCCTGCAGGCCGGGGACGCGGCGGGCGGGGCCCGGCGGGGCCGGCAGTCGGCGGCGCTGCTGTGCGCGGGTCCCGGGCGGGGGTACGGCGGGCTCACGGACGACTGGGTGAACCTGCGCGCGGACGATCACGCCGACCCGTGCGGAGAACTGGAGCGGCTGCTGGGCGTGTTCGATCTGCTGTTCGGCCGGCCGGAGACGACCCGGGAGTTCACCGTGGAGGAACTGGGGTGGCTGCGGCGGACGCTGGTGGTGCAGGGCTACGCGCCCCAGTTGCCAGACGGCCCTTGGGACCCGGCGACCGAGGCGGCCGCCTGGGCGCTGTACGGCACGGAGAACCTGGAGGAACGCTGGGTGCCGGGCGGACAGGTGGACCCGGTGGCGCTGGCCTACCTGCGCCGACAGTTCGGAACCTGAGGCGCAGCTGGGGCGCACGTGACGGATTTCGCGTGCCTGCACTAGACTCGCGCCATGCGGCTTTCAGCCACCGACGTGTACGCCTTCCAGGCCCTGGGTTACCTGGGCACGCAGGACCCGGGGCGGTGGGTGGCGAGCGAGGAGATCAGCGAGGCGACCGGCGTGCACCGCCCGTACCTGGTGCGCATCCTGGCGGCCCTGAGCGCCAAGGGCATCGTGAAGAGCAAGAAGGGCATCGGCGGCGGGTACGCCCTGTCGCGCGTGCCGCGCCTGATCAGCCTGTGCGAGGTGGTCCGTGCCATTGACGGGCCGGTGGCGCCGCTGTCGTGCATCAGCCTGAACTGGCACGAGCCGTGCGTGGAGGAGGCGCGCTGCCACGCCCGGAACACCATCTACACCCGCATGCGTGACGCGATGCTGGGCGTGCTGCAGGAGTTCAGCGTGCAGGACCTCGTGGTGGACGCGCAGCAGGGCGTGAGTTACGGGCACTGCCTGGGCCACCTGTTGAAACCGAACGCGTAACCGGAACGGGAAACGGCCGCCCCTTGACCTCAAGGGGCGGCCGTTTCGGTTCCTCGTCAGGGCAGGTAGGGGGTGAATCGGGCGAGGGTGCCGGCGTCCACCTTGGAGGTCACGCGCGAGATGCGCGGTCCGCTGAACAGCACCAGCAGTTTCCCGCCGGGTGTCATGCCCGTCTTCAGGGTGCCCTGGCTCAGTTGCGCGGGGCCCATGACGAGCGCCTGCACGGTGTGCGGGTCGAAGACCACGGTGGGGGCACTCAGGGCCGGGTTCTCGGCCTTCACGCCGCCGGTCGCGGTGATGAAGCCGCTGCCGAGCGACATGCGCACCGTCCCGGCCGTGAGGTTCCGGAAGCGGGCGTCGCTGTAGCGGACACTTCCGGTCGCGGTGACGGTCTGCGCCTTGACGTTGTAGGTGACCTGCGCGGCGCTCAGGGTGCCGCCGCCCCGGAATTTCAGGGTGGCGTTCTGCGCGCTGAGCTGCTCGCCGGCCTTGAGCTGCATGCGCGCGGCACTCAGGGTCAGGCCGGCCTTGCTGTCGGTGGCGGTGCCGCCCTGCGGAAGTTCGGTCACGCCGGTTTCCAGGTTCAGGTTCTGCGGGCCGCGCGGCGTGACGTTCAGCGCGCCGAACGGCACGGCCACGGCGCCCGCGGTCAGCAGGCCGCCGAGCAGCAGGGCGCGGAAAAAGGTGGAGGACTTCATGACTCTGGAGCCTAGCGGGCCGGGCTGGGCGCTGCGTGAGGACGCCGGTCAGGTCCGGTTCAGCCTGGGCCGGCGTTTTCATGGTCGCCTCAGGGCGGGGACAGTACACTCGCGGAAGTGAACCGCGCACCCTCATTGTCCCCCCGGCGGCCCGCCCCGGCCGGCCCGCTTCTTCGTCGCCGCCCGGCCGGGTGGGCCCTGCTGGCCCTGCTGCTGCTGCCGGCCGCCGAGGCCGCCCCGCGGGTGGGGCAGCACGACGGGTTCACGCGGCTGGTGTTCGACCTGGGGAGCGCCACACCGGCCGCGCCGCAGGTGGGCTTCGTGGGCGGCAAGTTCACCGTGACCCTGCAGGCCACCCTGAAAGCCGAGCAGGGCCCGCTGAACGTGCCCGGCGTGACCGGCTACGCCGTGAAGGGGGGGCAGGTCACGCTGGGCCTCGCGGCTGGCACGGGCACGCCGAAGGTCAGCCTGCTGCCCGCCGCGGCCGGCACGCCCGCCCGGCTGGTCATCGACGTGCCGAAGGGCGCCGCGGGCGTACCCGCCGCAGCCCCCGCGAAGGCGGCGACGGTGCCCGCCCAACCCGCCGCGGCGAAACCGGCAGCTCCGGCCCCGGTGGTCGCCCGGCCGGCCAGCACCCGCTCGGCCGTGCGGCCGGTGATCGTGCTGGACGCCGGGCACGGCGGCATCGATCCGGGCATGGTGAGCCGCTGGGTGGTGGAGGAGGTCGTGACCCTGGACATCGCGCTGCGCACCCGCGCGGAACTGGTCAAGCACGGCGTGGACGTCGTGATGGTCCGCGAGACCGACCGGCACCTCAGCGCCGACAAGACCGCCGACCTGGACGCCCGGGCGCGGCTCGCCACGAACGACCGGGTGAGCGCGTACATCAGCATTCACGTGAATTCCGCGTCGCCGGCCGCGCAGGGCATCGAGACGTACTACTTCGGGCAGCCGCTGGCGGGCCGCTCCCGCAGTCTGGCGGTGCAGGAAAACGGCGGCAGCAGCGTGGGGGAGGCCCTGACCCGCAGGGCTCTGAACAGCGCCCAGGGGCTGCTGGGCGACATTCTCGCGCAGGCGAAGCTGGCGTTCAGCCGGCAGCTGGCGCAGAAGGTGCAATCCCGGCTGATCAGCGCGACCGGCGCCGTGAACCGCGGCGTGCAGACCGACGCCTTCTACGTGATCCGCAACCCGACCACGCCGGCCATCCTGGTGGAGGTGGGCTTCGGCAGTCACCCGGTGGAGGGGCCCCGCCTGGCGACCCCGGAGTACCGGGAGAAGCTGGCGCAGGGACTGGCGCGCGCCATTCTGGATTTCCTGAACACCAAGTAGGTCCGGTGGGGCGCTCCTCTGCCCGGCCTGACCTATCATCACCCCCAATGGAATCACTTCCATGCCGCCGGATGACCCCCGGCCCGCCCCTGCACCCCGCCGCCAGTTCCCCTCCCCGGAGGTTCACGACGTGAGTATTCCCCGTTCCAGCGGCATTCTCCTCCACCCGACCAGCCTGCCCGGCCCCTACGGCATCGGCGAACTCGGCGCGCAGGCCCGCACCTTCCTGGACTGGATGGCGCAGGCCGGCCAGCGCTACTGGCAGGTCATGCCACTCGGCCCCACCGGGTACGGCGACAGCCCCTACCAGGCCTTCTCCGCCTTCGCCGGCAACCCCTACCTGATCGACCTGACCACCCTGAAAGAAGGCGGGCTCCTCACCGACGCGGACTTCGCGGCCATGCCGGCCTTCGACGCGGCCCGCGTGGACTTCGGCGTGCAGTACGTGTGGCGCACCCAGATGCTGGAACGCGCCTACGCCGCCTTCATCGGCGGGCACGCCGCGCACCTCGCCCCGGCCTTCGCCGCCTTCAAGACCGAGGAGGCCGGCTGGCTGGACGACTACGCCCTGTTCATGGCCCTCAAGGACGCCCACGGCGGCCTGCCCTGGAACGCCTGGCAGCCCGGCGCCCGCGACCGCGACCCGGCCGCGCTCGCCGAGTACGCCGCGCGGCTCGCGCCGGCCGTGGAACGCGTGAAGTTCATCCAGTTCCTGTTCTTCGGCCAGTGGGCCGAGCTGCGCGCCTACGCCCGCGAACGCGGCATCGAGGTGATCGGCGACATCCCCATCTTCGTGGCCTTGGACTCCAGCGACGCCTGGGCGAACCGCGAACAGTTCCACTTCGACGACCGCGGCCAGCCGACCGTGGTGGCCGGCGTGCCCCCGGACTACTTCAGCGAGACCGGGCAGCTGTGGGGCAACCCCCTGTACCGCTGGGACGTCATGGAACACGACGGCTTCCGCTGGTGGATCGAACGCTTCCGCGGCAGCCTGAAACTCTTCGACGTGATCCGCATCGACCACTTCCGGGGCTTCGCGGCGTACTGGGAGATTCCCTTCCCGGCCGAGACCGCCATGCACGGCCGCTGGGTGCCGGCCCCCGGGGACGCCCTGTTCCGCGCGGTCCGCGCCGCGCTGGGCGACCTGCCCATCATCGCCGAGGACCTGGGCGTCATCACCCCGGACGTCGAACAGCTGCGCGACGAGTTCGCCCTGCCCGGCATGGCCGTGCTGCAGTTCGCGTTCGGCGGCGGAGACTTCAGCGTGAACGCCTTCCTGCCCACCAACCTGAAGGTCAATCAGGTGGTGTACACCGGCACGCACGACAACGACACCTCCCGCGGCTGGTGGGCGGCCGCCAGCGAGGACGAGCGCCACAACTACCGCACCTTCACCAGCAGTGACCCGCAGGAAGACACCTTCGCCCAGGACCTGCTGCGCCTCGCCTGGGAAAGCCGCGCGAACCTCGCCGTGGCGCCCCTGCAGGACGTGCTGAACCTAGGCACGGGGGCGCGCATGAACCTGCCCGGCAGCACCGGCGACCACAACTGGACGTGGCGCATGCAGGCCGCCGACCTGCGCCCGGACCTTGCCGCCGGTCTGCGGGCCCTGACCGAGCGCACCGGCCGCCTCGCGCCGCTCTGATCCCCACGCCCTCGCCATGCCCCCGGCCGTCCACTAGGCTGGGGGCATGAAGCTCTACACCCGAACCGGGGACGGCGGCCAGACCGGCCTGTACGGCGCCGACCGCGTCAGCAAGGCCAGTGCCCGCGTGGACGCCTACGGCACCGTGGACGAACTCAACAGCGCCATCGGCCTCGCCCGCGCGCACGGCGCCGGCCCCCTGGACGCCGACCTGGAATACCTCCAGAACGCCCTGTTCGACGTCGGCGCCGACCTCGCCACGCGCAGCGGCTCGCCGTACGAGAAGAACGTCAGCCGCATCGACGCGCAGGACGTGCAGTTCATCGAGGCCCTGATCGACCGGCACGCCGAGGCCGCGCCCCCCCTGCGGAACTTCGTTCATCCGGGCGGCACCCCGGCCGCCGCGGCGCTGCACGTGGCCCGCACCGTCGCCCGCCGCGCCGAGCGGGACGTGATCCGCCTGCTGCAGGAAGAGGAAGCGAACACGCACGTGCAGGTGTACCTGAACCGCGTGTCTGACCTGCTGTTCGCCATGGCCCGCGCCGCCAACCACGCCGCCGGCATGGCGGAGGAGCAGTGGGCGGTGAAAGGTCGCCGCTGACCCGGCCGCATGCAGGGTCCGGCACGGTCCTGGCATTGGGGGAAGCATTACACTGCCATCAATGCGTTACATCCTCGGAGCACTGGTCATCGCCCTGGCCATCATGTACTTCACTGTCGGCGTGCGCGTCGGCTACGTCACCCTGATGCCCACCTACATGTGGAACGCCACCGGCCTGAACGAATACGCCTACCGCACCCTGGAGGACAGGCAGCAGGTCACCTTCACCGGCAAATGCAACGTGAAAAGCGGCAGCGCCACCCTCGGCCTGTACGCCCCGGACGGCAGCCTGATCAGCGGCCAGGCCTGCCGCAAGGGCAACTGGAGCCTGAACATGACCGGCGGCGGGAAGGCCGGCGCGTATCACCTGAAGATCAACTTCAGCAAGTTCACCGGAAACATCGAGGTGAACCAGGCGTACGCCGAGAAGTAACCCCGCAGGTCACAGGAAGGCGGGGCACCCTGAATCCGGGTGCCCCGCCTCCGCGTTCAGGGGTTTAGCCCTGCTGCGCGGCCTGGGCCTTGTTGATGGCCTTAGCCAGGCGGCTCTTCTTGCGGGCCGCGGCGTTCTTGTGCAGGGTGCTGCCCTTGGCGGCCTTGTCGATCAGGCTCTCGGCGAGGCTCTGGGCGGCGGCGACGTCAGCGCCGGCGCTCACGGCGGCCACGGCCTTCTTGGTGAAGGTCTTGATGGTGCTCTTCTTGCTGCGGTTCAGGGCGCGGCGCTTGAGGCTCTGACGGTGACGTTTCTGGGCGGATTTGTGGCGAAGGGCCATGTTCGTACTCCTTTTCTCCCGCTCCCGTGTCCCGGGCTCCGGGGCGGTTCCCGCGCCTGGGGCGGGGAACGCGAGCGTCCGGCGCGGCGGCCCGCGCGGCGCACCCGGGGCCACTCGGGCTCCGGGGCTGTCCACCAGGTCCGATGGGCAACCTGCCAACTCTACCCGCCCGGCCCGGCCGGCGCAAGCCCGCGCGGTGCGGAATACTGGGGGCATGGAAGGGCGACGCCGGAAGAAGACCAGGAACGCGGAGGGGGAGGGCCCGGAAGGCGCTGCGGAGCGCGCGCCCCGCCGGCCCCGCACGCCGGACGAGGAACGCGACGCGCTGCTCGCCTACGCCTTTCGCGCGCTGGCCGGCAAGGCCCTCACCGAGACGGAGCTGCGCACCCGACTGGCGCGCCGCACGCCGGACGCCGAACTGGCCGAGCTGGTGATCCGCCGCGTGCAGGAACTCGGGTACCAGAACGACGCGCAGGTTGCCCGGGCTGAGGGCCAGCGCCGCACGGTGGGCGTGCACCGCGTCCGGCAGACCCTTAAGACCCGCGGCATCGCGCCCGAGCTGATCACGGACACCCTGGACGCCCGTGACCCGGACGCGGAGCAGGAGGCCGCCACGGCCTTGCTGTCTCGGCGCTGGGCGGCGTTCGCACGCAAGCGGGACCCGCGCGCCAGCGCGTACGCGTTCCTGGCCCGCCGGGGCTTCCCGGGGGGCGTGATCTGGGCGGCCATTCACGCGCAGGGAGAACTGCCGGAACCGGACGACGCCCCCAGCTTCGACGAGGACCTGGAACCCTGAACCCGTGAGCGGCGCCGTCGCCTTGACGCGGGTGAGGGGCGGCGCGTAAACTACCCGTCGCGCCGAAAAACTGGCCCCTGGGGCCCGCGGCGTGTCGTGGTTGGCGGGGCGTAGCGCAGCCTGGTAGCGCACGTCGTTCGGGACGACGGGGTCGGAGGTTCGAATCCTCTCGCCCCGACCACGAGAACAGGGCCTCCCGCAAGGGAGGTTCTTTCCATTTCCGCTTCCCGCCAGCCCCTGGAGTCTCCATGCGCGTGTATGCCATCGCCGACCTGCACCTCGCGACCGTCACCCCGAAACCCATGACGGTCTTCGGGCCGCAGTGGGCGGGGCATCCGCAGGCGATCTTCGACCAGTGGCGCCAGACCGTGCGCCCGGAGGACCTGGTGCTGCTGCCCGGCGACCTGTCCTGGGCGATGCGCCTCCCGGACGCGATGGTGGACCTCGCGCCGGTCGCGGCCCTGCCGGGCACGAAGGTGCTGCTGCGCGGCAACCACGACTACTGGTGGCCCACCGTGTCCAAACTCCGCGCGGCCCTGCCGCCCGGGATGCTGGCCGTGCAGAACGACGCGGTGCGGGTGGGGAACGTGGTCGTGTGCGGCTCGCGCGGGTGGGTCACGCCCGGGTACGAGCCGCTGGGCGCCGAGGATGACCGCCTGCTCGCCCGCGAGGCCGAGCGGCTCTCCCTGAGCGTCCAGGCGGCCCGGCGGCTGCGGCAGCCCGGCGACCACGTCCTGCTGATGACGCACTACCCGCCGGCGTCCCCGCCGTACCTGATGAACCCGCTGATGGGTGTGATCATGGACGCGAAACCGGATCTGGTGGTGTACGGGCACCTGCACGGCGTGCCGCCCGAGCGGGCCATGACGCACGTGAACGGCATTCCCGCCCACCTGGTGGCGGCGGACGGGCTGCGCTTCCGGCCGAAACTGCTGCTGGACACCGGCGGGGCTCAGACCGACTCGGCCTGAGCAGTTCGAATATTCAACTGGAGCAGCCGCCCCCGCCGCAGGAACTGCCGCACGAACTCCCCCCGTCGCCGCAGCCGCCGTCTGATCCTGAGGAGTCGCAGCTGTCCGGGTCGCTGCTCCAGAACGTGCCGCTGCTGCCTCCTGCGCCCGCCAGCGCCGGGTCCTGACGCCCGCGGGCCACGCCGCCACTGGCCGGGAGGAGCCCGCTCACCGCGAACACGACCCCGCCGAGTACGGCGGCCACAGCGAGCGGCAGGCCGAACAGCAGCAGGGCGAGGAGCGCGGTGGCGGCGGCCAGCCCGGCGCGCAGGGGAGGGGCGAGGGGAGGGCGTCCCGGGCGAACCGGTGATGGGCTGGGCTGGCTGGCCGGGGCAGGGGAGGCGGTCGGCCACAGGTCCGCGGGGGGCGGAGCGCCGAAGGTCTCCTCGTACAGGGCCAGGGTGGCGCCGTACTGAGCGGCGTACCGCTCCGGGTCGCCGGGGTCCCCGCGGCCCGGGTCGTGGTGCAGCGGGCGGGGCAACCGGGGCGTCAGGGCCTCCCAGTAATCGCGGGTGAAGGTCAGGTGGGTGTGCCAGACCTCGTCCACCGTCCGGGATGGCGTGACCGGGGTGGGGCTGGTCAGGGCGAGCACCAGGAAGCGGCGGTACTCGTTCAGGGCGCGCCCTGTGAAGTCGGGCGTCCAGCGGTGCTCCTGCGCGAGCCGGTCAAGCATGGCGGGCGGGAAGGGCCACGCCAGGATGACCTCGCGGGTGTGCGGGTCCAGGCCTGGGCTGACATCGGCGTGACGTTCGGTGGGGGTGGGGACGGTCATCGTTGCCTCCTCGGGGGCCCTTCGTGGGCGGGTGCGGTGGGTGAAACGCCGTGCTGTGCGCTGTTCGTGTGGTTGTGTGGTGCTGCGTTCACTGTGGAGCGCCCATGTCAGCCGCCGGTCAGCCCGGCATGAAGAAACCCCCACCGCAAGGGGTGGGGGCGTGGGGCAGGGGGGCTTACGCGTCGGGGTTGGGCATGCTGTCGGTGACCTTCTGGTCCACGCCGGCCTCGAAGCGCTTGAAGTTCTCGCGGAACATCCGCGCGAGTTTCCTCGCGGTCTCGTCGTAGGCGGCCTTGTCGGCCCAGGCGTCGCGGGGGTTCAGGACGTCCTGAGGCACGCCGGGAACGCTGGTGGGAATCTCCAGGTTGAAGAAGGGGTCACGCACGAACTCCACGTCGTCCAGTTCGCCGTTCAGCGCGGCGTTCAGCAGGGCGCGGGTGTGCTTGATGCTCATGCGGTGGCCCTCGCCGTACTTGCCGCCGGTCCAGCCGGTGTTCACCAGCCACACCTTCGCGCCGGACTCCTGCACCTTCTGCGCCAGGAGCTTGGCGTACTCGCCGGGGTGGCGGGGCATGAAAGGCGCGCCGAAGCAGGTGCTGAAGGTGGGGCTGGGTTCCTTCACGCCTTCTTCCGTGCCGGGGATCTTCGCGGTGAAGCCGCTGATGAACTGGTACATCATCTGCTCAGGGCTCAGGCGGGAGATGGGCGGGAGCACGCCGTACGCGTCGGCGGTCAGGAACACCACGTTCTTGGGGATGCCGCCCACGCTGCCGGGCTGGATGTTGGGAATCTGGTCGATGGGGTAGGCGCTGCGGGTATTCTCGGTGAGGCTGCCGTCGTTCAGGTCCGGGTTGCCGTCCGCGTCCAGCACCACGTTTTCCAGCACGGTGCCGTAGTTGCGGGTGGTCTGGTAGATGGCGGGTTCGGCGTCGGCATTCAGGTTGATGACCTTGGCGTAGCAGCCGCCCTCGAAGTTGAACACGCCGGTGTCGGTCCAGCCGTGCTCGTCGTCCCCGATGAGCTTGCGGCCGGGGTCGGCGGAGAGGGTGGTCTTGCCGGTGCCGCTCAGGCCGAAGAACAGGGCCACGTCGCCGCCTTCGCCCACGTTCGCGGAGCAGTGCATGGGCATGACGCCTTTTTCCGGCAGGAGGTAGTTCAGCACGCCGAAGATGCCCTTCTTGTTCTCGCCGGCGTACTGCGTGCCGCCCGCGATGATCATCTTCTTCGTGAAGTTCACGATGATGAAGGTGTCGGTGCGGGTGCCGTCCACGGCCGGGTCGGCCTTGAAGCTGGGGATGTTCAGGACCGTCCAGTCGGCCTCGAAGGTCTTCAGCTCCTCGGCAGTGGGGCGCACGAACATGTTGCGGATGAACAGCGAGTGGTACGCCATTTCCGTGATCATCCGCACGGGGATGCGGTGCTCGGGGTCGGTGCCGGCGTAGACCTGCTGCACGAACAGTTCCTTGCCCTCGGCGTACTGGACCATCTTCGCCAGCAGGTTGTCGAACACGCTGGCCTGGATCGGCACGTTGAAGCCTTCCCACCACACGCTGTCCCTGGTCTTCTCGTCCTCGACGATGAAGCGGTCCTTGGGGCTGCGGCCGGCCTTGTTGGTGCGGACGGTCAGGGGGCCGGTGGCGGCCTGCACGCCCTCGCCCAGGCGGATGGCGTGGGCGTACAGCGCGTCCACGCCGGGGTTGAGGTGGATGTTGGCGTTCTGGATGCCGAGGTCGGCGACCGGGTTGACGGGGTTCTGGATCGTCATGAAGTTCCTCCTGGGAGCGGACCGGGGCCGCGGGGCAGGCCGGTCGTGGTGGGGCAGGTGGTCCGCGGGGCCGGGGGCGGCGGACGGGGTACAAGCAGACAACGCCGATTGTGCCGTGTCAGCCGCCAGGAAGCAAACGGGCGTTTGTCACACCCCTGGGAACAACGAAAGCTCCACAAATGCAACAGGCGCCCATAAAAAGGGCGCCTGAAGCAACAAATCTAAAATGTACTGCAGACTACCGGCAGGATTCGGGCACTCAGGCGTCCAGCGAGCGCTTGCCAGCCTTCTCCGTTTCCGCGTCCCGCTGTTCGGGCATCTCGGCCGTTACAGGCGCCCCGGCATGCGCGCCCGGCTGCCCGGTCCGCGAATCCCCGGGCACCGCCGCCCCATCCTCCCGCTTCACCAGGGCCAGGCTGCCGCCCGGCGCTTCCAGGTCCTCCAGCCAGAACTCCCCGATCAGGTTCCGGGCCTGACGGCTCAGGCGGTGCAGCGTCTGCGCGGACTCCGGGCTCACGGCCTCCACCGCGCTGATCAGGCCGCGCCGCGCCGCCGGCACACGCGCCAGCACTACTGCGCCCGTGCCCAGCAGGGCCAGCGTGGTCAGGCCGCCCAGCCCGCCCCCCTGGTCCTGCGCGCGGGCCTGTTTCTTCTGCCGCGCCACCTGCCGGTCCAGCCGCGCGAACTCGCGGTCCACCCGCTTCTGCACGGGTGCCACGCGCTTCTGCACCATTCGCTCCAGCTTCGCCGGGTCCCAGTTCTTCCGGCGGCGGCGCAGGTCCCTTTCAGCGTCCCTGCGGGCCGCGGCCAGCACCCGGTAGGCGTCCCGGCGGTCCCGGTCCAGTTCCCGCCCGGCGGTTTCCAGCAGGCCGTGCAGATTGTGCGCGACCGACCCGGCCACGTTCCCGGCCAGGCCCAGCCCGGCGTCCTTCACGTCGGCCAGGGCATGCAGCGCGCCGCTCTTGTCCTGCTGCGCGCGGCGGCCCAGGTGCCGTGCCTGCCGGCGGGCCTGCTTCTGCGCCTGCTTCCGGCGCTGCTCGGCCATCTTCGCGGCGTGCGCGGTGGCCTTCTGCGCCTCCTGCGTCAGGGTGGCGGCGCGGTCCTGCGCGGCGCCGGCCAGTTCGGTCGCGGCGGTCGCGGCGCGGCGGCGCAGCTCCTCGGCGCGACCGGGCGCTTCCTCCCGCAGGGTGCTCAGCGTGGAACTCAGGGCCGCGCCGCCCAGCCGGGTGGCCTCGTGCGCCACCTGCTGCGTGTGCTGGGCGGCGCTGGAGGCCACCTCCGTCACCTGATGCGCGGCGCCGGCCAGCGCGGGCACCACCGTGTCCTTCACCGTGTGGCGGGCGCCAGCCCAGCCGCTGCGGGTGCCGCCCACCAGGCTGCGGCGCACTTCGGGGTTCAGGGCCAGGGCCGCCAGGCCGCCCAGTGCCACCAGTTTCCGGGCGGGCAGGGGCTGCGTCTGTTCGTAGTCGTTCATGTTCACTCCTTTCCGTCCTGCGGAGGCGACCTGTGGGCCGGTCGCAGGAATCACTCGGGTGGACCGCCGCGGGTCCCGGCACGGCCGCGTGCCGTGCGGAACCGGGCCGTCCCGGGCCACGCCGCCATTCTTGCCCCGCGGCCGTGGTGGTCGCGTGGGGGGAATGTAACGGTGAATTCATCAATGTCCCGTCTGCTCTGCCCGGCCCGCTGGGCGCGCCGGCCGACAATAGTCGTGCGCGCACTGACTTTCTGGGGCGCTGACTTACACTGTGCAGGTGACCCGCAAGGCCCGCTCCGCCCCCACCCTGACCCCCCCGGCCCAGGACCGGCCCGCCGCCCAGGCCTCGCCCGCCGGGCCGGGCAGCCCTGCGGCCGCGGCGGCCGGGCTGGGCCGGCTGGACCGCCTGGAGGTCCGGAACCTGGCCACCATCCGCGAACTGGACCTGGGTTTCCAGGGCGGCCTGAGCGTCTTCACGGGCGAGACGGGCGCCGGCAAGAGCATCATCGTGGACGCGCTGGGCCTGCTGCTGGGCGCCCGCGCAAACACCGACCTGATCCGCACCGGCGAGGACGCCCTGCTCGTGACCGGCTTCTGGCAGGGCGGGCCCGGCGGCGAGGAGTTCAGCGCCAGCCGCCGCGTGACGCAGCAGGGCCGCAGCGTCGCCCGGCTGGAGGGCGAGGTGGTCAGCGTGCGCGAGCTGCAGGAGTGGGCGCAGGCGCACCTGACCATCCACTGGCAGCACAGCGCCGTGAGCCTGCTCACACCCGCCAACCAGCGCCAGCTGCTCGACCGGCAGGTGCCGGACGCCGCCCGCGCGTACAGCGCCGCGTACGCCGCGTGGCAGGACGCCGCCCGGCGGCACGCGGCGCTGCTGGCCTCCGAGCGGGAACGGGCGCGGCAGCTGGACCTGCTGACCTTCCAGGCGCAGGAGATCGCGCAGGTCGCCCCGCAGCCCGGCGAGGAAGAACCGTTGCAGGCCGAACTGAACCGCCTGGCGAATCTGGACACCATCGCGCAGGGCGCGGCCGGCGCCCTGACGCTCCTCACCGACGGCGATGAGAACGCCGGCGGCTTCCTGGCCGAGGCGATCCGCGCGCTGAACGCCAGCGCGAAGTACGACGAGGCCAGCGCCCAGCTGCAGACGGAACTGCGCACCGCGCTGGACAGCCTGCAGGCGGTGGCCGGCGAGCTGCGCGGCGTGGCCGACGCGAGCGCCCCCGACCCGGAGGAACTCGCGCGGGTCGAGGCGCGCCTGGGCGCCCTGGGTAAACTCCGCGCGAAATACGGCCCCACCCTGGAGGACGTGCTGGAATTCCACGCGGGCGTGGAGGCCGAACTCGCGCAGCTGACCCGCGACGAGCAGGACGCCGGCACGCTCGGCGAGGAGGTCGCCGCCCTGCGCGCCGGGGTGGACCGCGCCGGGGCCGCCCTGGACGCCGCTCGGCGCAAACGGGGCGGGCCGCTCGCCAAGGAACTGGTCGCCGTGATCCGTGAACTCGGCATGCCGCACGCCCGGCTGGAGTTTCACCTCACGCCGCTGGCCGAACCGTCCGCGCACGGCCTGAGCGACGTGACGCTGCACTTCACCGCGAACCCCGGCGAGGACCTCGCGCCGCTGGCCGACGTGGCCTCCGGCGGGGAACTTTCGCGCGTGATGCTGGCGATCAGCACCGTGCTGGGCGCCGAGACGCCGGCCGTGGTGTTCGACGAGGTGGACGCCGGGATCGGCGGCAGCGCCGCCCTGGCCGTGGCCGCGCAGCTGGGCCGGCTGGCCCGCGAGCGGCAGGTGTTCGTGGTGACGCACCTCGCGCAGATCGCCGCGCGGGCCGATCACCACTACAAGGTGGAGAAGAGCGTCGAGGGCGGCCGCACCGTGAGCCGCGTGCGCCTGCTCGGTGCCGAGGAGCGCCTGGAGGAGGTCGCCCGCATGCTCAGCGGCAACACCTCCGAAGCGGCCCTGAAGCACGCCCGGGAACTGCTCAGCACCTGAAGGCGGCCGCGCGGCGCCTTTACAAGCCTCAGGGTTTCCTTCAGGGAGTCATCAGACCCGGCCCGTACTCTGACAGCATGAGAACACTCCTGACTCCGGCCCTGCTGCTGGGCCTCGCCACGCTGACCGGCTGCGCCGCGAACGGCCCCAGCGGCCTGCGCATTCACGAGGCCCTGCTGTACGGCGGCGCGCAGGAACGCGTGGTGTGGGTGTACGGCAGCCTCAGCGGCGGGCAGAGCAGCCTGAAACTCGACGGCCAGACCGTGGAACTCCGCGCGCAGTCCGACGCCTCGGCGGTGCCCGGCAGCCTCAGCGTGAACGGCGCCGCCACCTACCGAACCCCCACCCGCCGCATCGCGCAGCAGCTCGCGGTGGCGCGCGTCGGCGCGGGGCTGTTCAACGTCACGCGCCTGGACCCCGCCGTGCAGGCCGTTTACTTCACGGACGGCACCACCTGGCGGAAACTGAACGGCGTGAACGGCACCGTGAACTCCGTTCCGGTCCGCGGCCTGGAAGGCGCCGGGGAACTCACCGACGACGAGGCCGCCAGCCTGGGCCGCGCCCTGGGCAACCAGGGCCCCCTGGCCGTGGCCGTGCTGGACACCGTGCTGCTGCCCGACGGCGCCGTGAGCGCCGAACCCGCCCCGCTGGAACGCAAGCGCACCGCGCTGTACGTGCTGCCCAACGTGCCCACCAGCAGCACCCTGAACCCGGTGCCCACCCCCCCGCCCCCCGCCACAGGAGCCACCGTGACCTTCACCGAACTCGCCAGCGGCACCAACGCGACCATCACCGCCGCCGGCGTGCAGGTCGCCCGCACCCAGACGGAGGCGGCCGCCCTGTACCGCGCCGCCTACGGCAACCAGTCCAGCCCGCCCGCCGCCCCGGCCCTGAACGGGCGCCTGCTGGTGGGCGTGTTCCTGGGCCAGCGTTCCACCGGCGGGTACAGCGTGCGCGTCCGCAGCGCGGCCGTCAGCGGCGGCGTCCTGACTCTGCGCGTGCAGGTCACGGCGCCCGGGCCGGGCAGCATCACCACGCAGGCCATCACGTCCCCCTGGACGATCGTGAGCGTGGCCGGGGCCTTCACGGCCGTGCAGGTGCTCGATCAGGACGGACGGCCGCTGCAGGGGGGCGGCGTCGGCAGCGACCGCTGACCGGAGGACCACCGCAGGGCCGCCGACCTGGTCCAGGTCGGCGGCCCTGCCTGCTGGCTCAGCGGGTCCGGCGGGGCGCAGGCCGGGCCGGAGTGGGCCGCGCCGCCAGCGGCCGGGCGCCCAGACGGTCCAGGTGATCCAGCGACGGCTGCCCGCCCCCGCCGACCGCCACGGCCAGCCCGCCCACCAGCAGGGGCGCGGCGGTTTCCAGCAGGGGAGAGGTGAGCCCGCCCTGCTGCACCTGAAAGGCCAGTAGGGCCGTCCCCAGCAAGGTCAGGACCGCGGCCTGCAGGCGCGGCGCGAGGCCCAGGGCCAGCAGCACCCCGGCGACGAGATTCAGAGTGGCGCACAGCGGCGCGGTGAGCAGGGGCAGGGGCACGCCCAGGCGCGTGAACTGCGCCGTCTCGGCATTCAGGCCGGTCAGGAAGATGGCCCCGGCGCCCTCCCAGGCGAACAGGAGGCCGGTGGTGACGCGCAGCAGGGCGAGCGCCAGCTCTGGGTTGGGCCGCATGCCCCAGTGTACCGCAGGAATTGTCGCCCTCGTTTCAATTCACGCCCCCGGGCAGCAAAAGAAAGGGCAGCCCGGAAGGGCCGCCCTGTTCATGAGGAGGGGACTTACTTGCTGGGCACCTTGATGGCGCCACTGATGATCTTGGCCTTGACGGCCTCCAGGCGCTGGACCTGGGCGTTGCTGATCAGGGCGCTGTTGTAGGTGTCCATGGCGTAGCCGACGCCGTTTTCCTTCAGGCCGAAGCGGCGCTCGCCACCCTTGAACTTGCCGCTCTTCACGTCGTTGATCAGCGCGTACACGGCGTTGTCAACGCGCTTGAGCATGCTGGTCAGGCCGTGGTTCATGGTCTTGGGGTTCTTGTCGAAGTCGCCCAGGTAGTTTTGGTTGCTGTCCACGCCGATGAAGAACATGGGACGGGTGTTGCCCGCGCAGGCCTTCTGGTAGGCGGCGCTCTTGGCGACCTTCGCGAAGTTGTTGGTGTAGAACTTCACGGTGTTGCTGCCCTTGATGCACTGGGTCTGCTTGATGTAGTCGATCACGCCGTTGCCGGACGCGCCCGCGGCGGCGAAGATGATGTCCGCACCCTTGGCGCGCATGCTGGCCGCGATTTCCTTGGCCTTGCCGGGGTTGTTCCAGGCGTCAGGGGTGGTGCCGACGTACTGGGCGATGACCTTGGCCTTGGGGTTGGCGGCCTTGACGCCCGCGGTATACCCGGCCTCGAACTTGTGGATCAGGGGGATGTCCATGCCGCCAACGAAGCCGACGGTGTTGGTGGAGCTGTTCAGGCCGGCGAGGTAGCCGACGAGGTAGCTGCCCTCGTGCTCCTGGAACACCAGGCTGGCGACGTTCTTTTCCTTGCTGACGTCGTCGATCAGGCCGAAGGCGAGGTCGGGGTTTTCCTTGGCGACCTGGCTGATGCTGGCGTTGTTGGCGAAGCCCACGCCGATGGTGAGGTCGAAGCCTTCACCGGCGAAGCTGCGGATGCCCTGGATGACCTGGCTGGGGTCGCTGGGTTCGAAGTCCTTGAACTGCACGCCCAGGTTCTTGGTGGCGCGCACGGCGCCTTCGTAGGCGCTCTGGTTGAAACTCTTGTCGAACTTGCCGCCGGCGTCGTACGCCATGCCCACGCGCAGGGACTGCGCGGCGGCGAGGGTGGTGGTCAGGGCCAGGGCGAGGGTCAGCACTTTCTTCATGGTTGCTCCTAGGTTGGTGGTGCGGGATCTGTGGCTGCGCGAGTACCAGAGTGTTGAGTCCCGTGAGTCTGAGATCCGTGAAGGAGAGTATACCGAGTTCACCAGATGTGTAGACGTGAGCGAAGTCCCTGTCTGGGGGGGCGGCGGGGGTGAACGCAGGAGGGAATGGACGCTACGCTGCTGAACATGCCGCCGCTCGCTGATCCTGATCTGAACGAACTGCACTCACATTACCTGAAGCTGCGCAGCGAGGTCGCCGGGCACAACCGCGCCTACTACGAGCAGGACGCCCCCACCATCCCCGACGACCAGTACGACGCCCTGGTCCGCGAACTGCGCGACCTCGAAGCGCAGCACCCCGCCTGGGCCGACGAGCACAGCCCCGCCCAGACGGTCGGCGGGGCGGTCTCCACCGCCTTCCAGCCGGTCACGCACCCCACCCCCATGACCAGCCTGGACAACGTCTTCAACGACGAGGAACTGCGCGAGTGGGGCGAGAAACTCGCCCGCTCCCTGAACCTCCCCCCCGAGTACGACGACTTCACCTTTACCGGCGAACTCAAGATCGACGGCCTGAGCGTGAACCTGTACTACCTGAACGGCGAACTCCAGTGGGCCGCCACCCGCGGCAACGGGCAGGTCGGCGAGATCGTCACCGACCAGGTCCTCACCATCCCCGGCATCCCCCGGAAACTTGAGGGCCTGACCGGTGAACTGGAGGTCCGCGGCGAGGTGTACATGAGCCGCGCGGACTTCGCCGCCTTCAACGCCCAGGCCGAGGAACTCGGCACGCCCCTGCTGAAAAACCCCCGCAACGGCGCGGCCGGCGCGCTGCGCCAGAAGGACCCGGAAGTCACCCGCACCCGCAACCTCAAGGCCATCCTATACGCGCTGGGCAAACGCGACGGCGTGCCAGCCCGCACCCAGGGCGAGGTGCTGGCCTGGCTGCGCGAGCGCGGCTTCCCCACCAGCGCGTACTCCGAGTCCCTGCACGGCCTGCAGGCCGCCGCCGACTACCACGCCCGCATGATCGCCGGGCGCAGCCGCTTCGAGTTCGACGCGGACGGCACCGTCCTGAAACTCGACCCGCTGCGGCTGCAGGAGGAGGCCGGGTTCACCAGCCGCGCGCCCCGCTGGGCGATCGCGTACAAGTTCCCGGTGGAGGAGGTGGAAACCACCCTGGAGGCCATCACCGTGAACGTGGGCCGCACCGGGAAACTCGCGCCGCTCGCGCACCTCTCGCCGCGGCTGATCGAGGGCAGCACCGTCAGCAAGGCCACCCTGCACAACGAGGACTTCATCGCCGAGATGGACCTGCGCATCGGGGACACCGTGGTCGTGCGCAAGTCCGGCGGGGTGATCCCGCAGATCATGCGCGTGGTGCTCGAAAAGCGCCCCGATACTGCCCAGCCCTACGCCTTCCCCACCACCTGCCCCGAATGCGGGCACGCCGCCACCCGCGCCGAGGGCGACGCCAACACCTACTGCCCCAACCCCGCCTGCCCCTCGCAGCAGTTCGAGCGCCTGCGTTACTTCGTGTCCCGCGGCGCCATGGACGTGCGCGGCATCGGGGAGAAACTCATCACGCAACTGCTCGAACAGAGCCTCGTGCAGGACGCCGCCGGGCTGTACCGCCTGACCGCCGAGCAGCTCGCCGCGCTGGAACGCGGCGGAGAGAAAAAAGCGCAGAACATCCTGGCGCAGCTCGACGCCAGCCGCACCCGGCCCCTGTGGAGACTGGTCAATGCCCTGGGCATGAACCACGTCGGCGAACGCAACGCCCAGGCCCTCGCCCGGCACTTCGGCACCCTGGACGCCCTGCTGGCCGCCACGCCCGAGCAGATCGCGGCGGTGCCCGGCATGGGCGGCGTGATCGCCCAGAGCGTCACGGCCGCGCTGCGGGACCCCACCATGCAGGGCCTGATCGCCCGCCTGCGCGAGGCCGGCCTGAGCCCGCAGGAGGAACAGACCGTGCGCGGCGAACAGCTCGCCGGGCTGAACTTCGTGATCACCGGCACCCTGACACGCCCCCGCGACGAGATCAAGGCCCAGCTCGAGGGCGCCGGGGGCCGCGTGACCGGCAGCGTCACCAAAAAAACCAGCTACCTGATCGCCGGCGAGGAAGCGGGCAGCAAACTCGCCCGCGCGCAGGAACTCGGCGTGACCGTGCTGGACGAACCCGGCCTGGCCGCCCTGCTCGCCGAGCGCGGCGTGACCCCCGCCTGACGCCCGGGCGCCGGACCCCGTACACTCGGGCCTCGCAGTCCGGCCCCGACCCTTTCCGCCCGACCCACTAGACTGTCGTTACGCACTCAGCGGCGGCGCCCCGCTCCGGCGCCCCCGAAGGAAGACTCATGACCAACCCCGAGATCGAGATCAGCCGCCACGTCCTGCTGGACATCGCGGCCACCACCCTGGAAGGCATCCAGGGCGCCGAGATCGCCAGCGCCCCCATGAAGGTCGGCGAGGTGCTCCGCAACCAGAAAGGCGCGCGCAACCCCCGCGCCCTGAAAGTCACCCGCGAGGGCCAGGACGTCACCGTGGACCTGGGCCTGAACATCGAGTACGGCCACAACCTCGTGAAGGTCTCCCAGCAGGCCCAGCGGGCCGTGTGCGAGAACATCGAGCTCATGACCGGCCTGAAGGTCCGCAACGTGAACGTCACCGTGCAGGGCGTGTGCCTGCCCAAAGGGAGCGCCGCTTGACCCGCCGCCGTGAGAAGGCCCCGCAGGCCGTCGGGACCCGCCGCGCCGCCCGCGAGTTCGTGTTCCGCGCGCTGTTCGAGGCGGACCGCGGCGACCTGCCGCTGGACGCCGTGTTCGCCCGCGCCGAGGGCGCCATGCTGAGCGGCGACGACACCTACCCCCGCCTGAACCCCGAGGCGCTGGAATTCGCCGGGCAGCTCGCCCGCGGCCTGGTCACGCACCGGGCCGAGATTGACGACCTGCTGCGCCGCACCATCCGCGGCTGGAGCTTCGAGCAGATGGCCCAGACGGACCTGAACGTGCTGCGGCTGGCCGCCTTCGAGATGACCCACACGCGGGAACCGCACCCGCCCGTGATCGAGAGTGCCGTGCGCATCGCCCGCAAGTTCGGCGGCGACGACTCCGGCCGGTTCGTGAACGGCGTGCTCGGCTCCCTGAGCCGCGCGCTGCAGACCGAAGCCCGTCCGCCTGCCGGCGCCGAACAGCCCACCCCCGGCCCCGAGCAGGCCGCGGACGCGCCGGACCGCTCTGAACCCCACGGCATGGAGACGCCTGACCCATGACCGCTCCCTCTGCCTCCGCTGACGACTCTCCCGCCGCCTCTGCCCGGGTGCTGGCCGGGCCGCCCGCCGCCCAGGCCCTGCTGGACGACACCGCCCGGCGCGCCGCGCAGCTGCCCTTCACGCCCGAGATCGCCATCGTGCGCCTCGGAGAGGACCCGGCCAGCGTGTCGTACGTGCGGGGCAAGGACGCCAAGGCGAAGGAAGCCGGCCTGAACAGCACCGTGCACGCCCTGCCGGACGCCACCACCGAGGCCGAACTGCTGGCATTGATCGGGCAGCTGAACGCCGACCCGGCCGTGAACGGCATCCTGGTGCAGCTGCCCCTGCCGGCGCACATCGACGAGGAACGCGTCCTGAACGCCATCGACCCGGACAAGGACGTGGACGGCTTTCACCCCGTGAACGTGGGGCGGCTGTGGACGAACACGCCCGGGAACGTGCCCTGCACGCCGCAGGGCGTGATGTTCCTGCTGCGGCACTACGGCATCGAGGTGGCGGGCAGGCGGGTGGTGGTGATCGGCCGCAGCAACATCGTGGGCCGCCCCATGGCCGGGCTGCTCGTGAACGCGCACGCCACCGTGACCGTCGCGCACAGCCGCACGCAGGACCTGCCCGCGGTCACCCGCGAGGCCGACATCCTGATCGCCGCGGTCGGCCGGGCGCACTTCGTGACGCCCGACATGGTGAAACCCGGCGCGGTGGTCGTCGACGTGGGCATCAACCGCGTGGAACGTCCCGGGAAGAAACCCCGCCTGCTGGGCGACGTGCACCCGGACGTCTTCAGTGTGGCGAGTGCCCTGACGCCTGTGCCGGGCGGGGTGGGCCCCATGACCATCGCGCAGCTGCTCGGAAACACCGTGGCGGCCGCCGAGCGGCAGCGCGCCTGAGCTGACGTCCTTCCCCTACCCGTCCGGCCCGCACCTCCGGGGCCGGACGGCCGCTACACTGACCGGACTCCCGGGGGCTCCCCGCCTCCCCTCCACTGACCCTATGACGAACCTTCTGGACCTTCTGAACAACCGCTGGCTGTGGACGGCCGTGATCGCCTCGACGTCCGCGCAGGTCATCAAGGTGCTGCTGGTGCTGCTGATCACCCGCCGCTGGCGGCCCGAGGTGTTTGCCGAGACGGGCGGCATGCCCAGCAGCCACAGCGCCATGGTCACCGCCCTCGCGACCGGCGTGGGCCTCACGCAGGGCTTTTCCAGCCCGCTGTTCGCGGCGACCGCCGTGTTCGCCCTGATCGTGATGTACGACGCGACCGGCGTGCGGCACAGCAGCGGCCAGCAGGCGCGGCTGCTGAACGAACTGATCGAGGAACTGCGCGCGGTGGTCCGCGAGGGCTTTGCGCCCATGCCGCTGCGGGTGCTGATGGGCCACACCTACCTGGAGGTGCTGGTGGGATCGCTGCTGGGCATCCTGATCGGCTGGTTGGCCTTCGCCGTGCTGGCCTGAGACGGGAACGGAAGAGGGCGGGCGGAAGGAGAGTCCCCTTCCGCCCGCCTGAGGTTGACTTCGGTCAGACGGCCTGGGCACCCACGCCGCGCAGCGCGCCCTCGATCAGGACGGCGAGGCGCTCGCGGGTGAAGGGCCGCTTGCCTTCCAGCAGGTTGGTCTCACCGGCGTGCAGGTGCCAGTGCTTGCTGCCGCCCATCAGGCGCAGGCTGACGCCCTTGAGGTCGGCGTGGCGGGGGCTGACGCCGGCGATCAGCAGCGGCTGGCCGTCGTGGTTCAGGCGCACGGTCATCACGGTCGTGGGCAGGTCGTAGGGCCGCTCCATGCGGTAGATGTAGTCCGGGAAATCCGCGACCTTCTCGAACGCCAGGCCCCGGGCCTGCGCCTCGGTGTCCAGCCAGCCGAGGAGTTCCAGCCACTGCGCGTACAACTGAGCATCTGATCCGTGTGCCATGTCGCCCGCCAGTGTACCGCCAAAGCGGCCGCGTCCGGGCGGCGCGTCCCGGGGCTGGCGCGGTCAGGTTCGCTGGCCTCTGACCGGTCGGTCAGGTATGCTGGGCCCATGCGTCTCCTGACCCTGACGGCCCTCGGACTGAGCCTCCTGACTGTGGCCAGCGCGGCCCCCAGCGCCGCCGCGGGGAAAGCCATCTACACCGCCAACTGCGCCGGTTGCCACGGCGCGAACGCCAAGGGCGTGGTCGGCCCCAGCCTGAAACTCGCCGCCACCTGGACGCCCGCGCAGTTCAAGACCGCCCTGGTGATCGGCAAGACGCCCAAGGGCGTGACCCTCAAACCCATGATGCCGCGCTTCACCAAGGGCTTCGCGCCCAAGACCGGCAAGGCCCCCACCGACGACCAGATCCGGAGCCTGCAGCTGTACATCAAGAGCCTGAAACCCTGAACGCGCCCGCCCCCCCTCGGCCATCACGCGGATGCGCGCCCGGCGCGGCCGTGGTCTGCTGACCGGCTGTGAAACGCGTGATCGTGATCGGAACGACCGGCAGCGGCAAGACCACCTTCGCCCGCACCCTCGCCGGAACCCTCGGCGTGCCGCACGGCGAGCAGGACGCCTGGTACCACCAGCCCGGCTGGGTGCCCGCTCCGCTGGCCTCGTTCCGCGCCCGGGTTGCGGCCTTCACCGCCGGGCCGGCCTGGGTGATGGACGGCAACTACAGCAAGGCCCGCGACATCGGCTGGGCGCACGCCGACACGCTGGTCTGGCTGGACTATCCGGGGCAGGTGGTGTTCTGGCGCGTCCTGAGCCGGACGCTGCGGCGCGTGCTGGGCCGGCAGGAACTCTGGAACGGCAACCGCGAGACGGTGCGCGGCGCCCTCTCGCCCGAGGGACCCGTGCGCTGGTTTTTCCGCACGCACTGGCGGCGGCGCCGGGACACGCCCGCGCAGGCCGCCGCCTACCCGCACCTGCGCCTCGTGCGCCTGCGGACCCCGCGTGAGGCGGCGGCGTGGCTGGCCCGCGTGCCCCACGCGACCCCCGCGCCCGGTTCAGACGCTGAGCAGCAGCCGCCCGCCTGAGGCGTCCAGCGTGACCGCGCCGCCCTGAAGGGTCTCGCCGCTCAGCGCGTCCCGCCACGTTCCCTCCGGCAGGGTCAGCGTGACCGGGTGCGGCTCGCCGCGGCGGCTGGCGAGCGCCACCGCGCGCTCCGCGCGGCCGTCCGGGTGCGTGACTTCCCGCAGGAACGCCAGCGCGTCGTCCTCGGCGTGCAGGAACCGCAGCGCGCCCGAGTGCAGCACCGGCGTGGCCCGCCGCACCGCAATCAAGGCCTTCACCTGTTCACGCAGCGCGCGGTCCCACTGCGCCTCGTCCCACGGCATCGGTTCACGGCACCACGGCATGTTCCCCGCGCGGGACTGCGAGAGGCCCACCTCCGAGCCGTAATACGTGCACGGCACGCCCGCGTACGCCATCAGCAGCGTGAAGGCCGCCCGGAACTTCACCCGGTCCTCGCCCACCCGGAAGTGCGCCCGGCCGATGTCATGCGATTCGAGCAGGTTGAACATGCTCAGCGCCACCTCGGGCGGCAGGGCGTGGTACGCGTCCCACAGGATCTCCGCGACCTCTCGGCCGGTGATGCGGCTGGGCTCCCCGAAGTACGTGGCGCCCGCCAGCCATTGCATCACCGGCAGCCCGAACCCGTGGTAGTTCATGCTGCCGTCCTCCCCCTGACCGTCCAGCGCGTGCTCCGGATCGTAGAAGCGCTCCCCGAACACGTACGCGTCGGCTCGTTCCTCCCGTGCCGCCGCCTTCAGCGCGCGGTGCAGCGGCAGGTTGTCCGCGTCCGACCCGCCGCCGCCGATCATGTGCGCCACGTCCAGCCGCCACCCGGCCGCGCCGCGCCGCAACCAGTGCCGCACCACGCTCTCCTCGCCGCTGAAGAACTCCTGCACCGCGTACTCGTTGCGGTAATCGATCTTCGGCAGGGTCGGCACGTCGAAGAACGAGTGGTACGGCGGTTTGCCCGGCGTGTCCCGCCACGTGAACAGCTGACGTTCCGGGGCGTCCTCGCGCTCCAGCGCCGCGCGGAACAGGGCGTTCTCGTTGCCCATGTGGTTGAACACCCCGTCCAGCACGATGCGGATGCCTGCCTCGCCAGCCGCCTGCACCAGCTCGTCCCAGGCGGCCTCCCCACCCAGGTGCGGGTCCACGCGGCGGTAGTCGCTGATGTCGTAGCGGTGGTTGCTGGGCGACACGAAAATCGGCGTGAGCCACAGGCCCGTCACGCCCAGGTCCTGCAGGTACGGTAGCGCCTGCGTCACCCCGTTCAGGTCCCCGCCGTAATGCGCGTGGATGTCGCCCTCCTTGGAGACCGGCGTGTCCCACGCCACGTGCTCCACGGGCCGGCCCTCGTACTCGTACTCCCCGGTCACCACGTCGTTGCCCGGGTCGCCGTTGCGGAAGCGGTCCGGGAATACCTGATAGAACACCGCCTTCCACGCCCACTCGGGCGCCACGTGCCCCGGCAGGTACTGGAACCAGCTACGGAATCCCCGCCGCGCGTGATGCAGGCCCATCGCCGTCAGGTTCAGGTGATCGCCGGGCACGTTCAGCTGCCAGCAGTACCGCACCCGCGCGTCGTGCAGCGGCAACTCCGCCTCGAACCAGCGGCCCGCCCCCGCACAGCCACTTACCTCGTGGGCGGGGAACGTCTCGATCTCCCCGACCTGCACGACCTTCAGGGCCACGCCCTGCACCGGCAGCGTGGTCCGCAGCCGCACCCTTACCGTGCTGCCCAGCGGCGCGCCCAGCCGCTCCGTGTACCCCGGCGTGTGATCGTGCTGCGCGGCCTGTTCCCATTCCCCCATGTCTGCCCCCTGTGCCCGCTCAAACGCCTGTCGGCACGACCTGCCCCCGTGATCCCGGGAGGTCGTGCCGACAGGCGGCAAGCGTTGCCTGCGAATTTGAGGAGCAGTGTGCGGCCCCGCCCGCCGTTCGTCAACCGGGCCGGGCCACGGCGCCCCACTCCGCCTTCCGGATGACGGTTGAGATGAAAGCCCCCGCGTAGACTTGGGGGCATGATCGCCCGCCGTCAGACCGTCACCGTGAACGTGGGAGGCGTGAACATCGGCTCCGCGCACCCCATCGTCGTGCAGAGCATGACCAACACCGACACCGCCAACGCCGAGGCGACCGCCATGCAGGTCGCGCAGCTCGCCCGCGCCGGGTCGGAAGTCGTGCGCGTCACCGTGAACACCCGCGAGGCCGCCGCCGCCATCCCCGAGATCGTCCGGCGCCTCGCGGACCTGGGCCTCAGCGTGCCCCTCGTCGGGGACTTCCACTACAACGGCCACATCCTGCTGCGCGAGTACCCCGAAACCGCCCGGCTGCTCGCCAAGTACCGCATCAACCCCGGCAACGTCGGCGCGGGCCAGCACCACGACGCGAACTTCGCCACCATGATCGAGGTCGCCAAGGAGTACGACAAACCCGTGCGCATCGGCGTGAACTGGGGCAGCCTGGACCAGCAGGTCCTCGCCCGCCTGATGGACGAGAACACCGCCGCCGGCAGCCCCAAGAGCGGCACCGACGTCATGATCGACGCCATGGTCGTCAGCGCCCTGGAAAGCGCGCAGTACGCTGAACAGCTCGGCCTCCCGCACGACAAGATCCTGATCAGCGTGAAGGTCAGCAGCGCCCCGGAACTCTGGCAGGTGTACCGCCAGCTCGCCGCGAAATGCGACTACCCCCTGCACCTCGGCCTCACCGAGGCCGGCATGGGCATGAAAGGCATGGTCGCCACCAGCGTCGCCCTCGCGCCCCTCCTCACCGAGGGCATCGGCGACACCATCCGCGTCAGCCTCACCCCCGAACCCGGCGCCAGCCGCAAACTCGAGGTGGAAGTCGCGCAGCAGATCCTCCAGAGCCTCGGCCTGCGCCAGTTCCTCCCGCAGGTCACCAGCTGCCCCGGCTGCGGCCGCACCACCTCCCAGTTCTTCCAGGAACTCGCCCAGAAAATCCAGGACTACATCCGCGACGCCATGCCCGAATGGAAAGGCCGCTACCCCGGCGTGGAAGACATGCAGGTCGCCGTGATGGGCTGCATCGTGAACGGCCCCGGCGAGAGCAAACACGCCAACATCGGCATCAGCCTGCCCGGCACCGGCGAGGACCCCCGCGCGCCCGTCTACCAGGACGGCAAACTCCTCACCACCCTGAAAGGCCCCCGCATCGCCGAGGACTTCCAGGCCTTGCTGGAAAAATACGTGCAGGACCGCTACGGCCGGGACCAGCCCGTGGCCGGCTGACCGGCTCCCTTGAGCGCTGACCTGCCGGTGATGACCCGCCTCGTTCACGAGCGCTGGGGCGGCGGTCCCGCCCCGACCGGCCGTGGTGAGGCCGCGCTGGAACGGGTGGCCCGCCGTCACGGGTGGAGCGTCGAGCCGCTCCCGGCATCAGGCGCCACCTCGTACACCACGGCAGCGTGGCGGGACCGGTTCGGGGGGCCGCTGGGCTGGACCCTCCTGACCGGCCACGTGGCCGCCGTATCCACCCGGGAGCCGGAATTCGGCCTGCCGCCCACCTTTCACCTCACGTCGAACGGTCCGCTGCACGACGCCCTGAGCGCCGACGGCCAGCTCACCCTTCCCGACGCCGGCTGGCTGACCGGGGACCTGACGCCCGGCGAACTTGCCGCGCTGCTCACCGGCCCGGCCGGGGGCGGCTGGGAGGCGTACAGCGTGCGCTACTGGCGGCCCCGCACCCGCGCCGAGGTGCTGTTCAACCACTGGGACTGACGGCCGGACCGGCGGCTCAGACGAATTCCTGCTGGGCGGGCGCGGCGGGCGTATGGTGTGCGCATGAACGTGTGGGGCGTGGGCGGACTGGAGAACGAGGTGGGCGCAGCCTTCGCTGAGGAAGTCGTGCAGGACGGTGCGTTCGCCCTGGTGGAAGCCTTCGAGGTGGCCGTGGACCCGGACACCGACTTCCTGGCCGCCGAGGAAGGCCACCGCGCGCTGGCCGCCGCGGAAATCCTGGCCGCCGCCCTGAGCGGCGAGACCGCGGGCCTGACCGACGCGGGCCTGCGGGCCTGGGTGCAGGGCGCCGACCGGGCGACCCTGGAACCGCTGGTGCCGCAGGCGAGAGAGGCGCTGGAGCGGACCCTGGGGCCGGACAGTGAACTGCCGGAACTGTGGGAGGACGGCGAGGACGCGGAGCGATGGCGTGGCTACGTGCAGAGCGTCCGCGCCCAGCTGGGCTGAGTTTCCGCCTTCCCGTCACTTCCCGAGGACATGCATGACGACCCCCCCCGCCGAGCAGGCCCCGCTGCGCCTGCTGCTGATCGACAACTACGACTCGTTCACGTACAACCTGGTGCAGTACTTCGGTGAGCTGGGCGCCGACCTGACCGTGTGGCGCAACGACGCCTTCACCCTGGACGACGTGCGCGCCCTGAACCCGGACGCGATCGTGGTGTCCCCCGGCCCGTGCACGCCCACCGAGGCGGGCCTGAGCGTGCCTGTGATCCGCGAATTGGGACCCGAGTACCCACTGCTGGGCGTGTGCCTGGGGCACCAGAGCATCGGGCAGGCGTACGGCGCGCAGGTCACGCGGGCCGCGCGGCCGGTGCACGGCAAGACCAGCCCCGTACGGCACGACGGCCAGGGCCTGTTCGCGGGCCTGCCGGACGGCGTGCAGGTCACGCGCTACCACAGCCTGATCGTGAAGGACCTGCCGCCGGAACTGCAGGCGACCGCCTGGACGGACGACCCGGAAGAGGCGATCGTGATGGCGCTGCGTCACCGCGAGCACCCAGTGTTCGGCGTGCAGTTCCACCCGGAGAGCATCGAGACGCCCACCGGCATGAGCATGCTGGCGAACTTCCTCGCGGAGGTCCGCGCCTTCCGCGCCGCGGCGACCGCGTGAGCGCAGCGGGCAGCATGATTCACGCCCGGCTGATGAACGGGGACGTGCTCACGCGGGAGCAGGCCACGCAGTTCATGCGGGAGGTCATGGGCGGCGAGATGAGCAGCGCCCGGCTGGCCGCGTCCCTGGCGGCGCTGCGCGTGCGGGGCGAGACGCCCGAGGAGATCGCGGGCTTCGCGCAGGTGATGCGCGAGCACGCCCTGACCCTGGACGTCCGCCCGCGCGACGTGCTGCTGGACGTCGTCGGGACCGGCGGGGACGGCGCGAACACCTTCAACGTCAGTACCACGACCGTGTTCGTGCTGGCAGGTGCCGGGGTGCCCATCGCCAAGCACGGGAACCGCGCCGCCAGCAGCCGGTCGGGCAGTGCCGACGTGCTGGAGATGCTGGGCGTGAACCTCGACGCCCCGCCGGAGGTCGTGCGGGACGCCATCGACGAGCTGGGCATCGGGTTCATGTTCGCCCGCAACTACCACCCGGCCCTGCGGCACGCCGCGGCGGTGCGCGGCGACCTCGCGGCCCGCACCGTGTTCAACATCCTGGGCCCGCTTGCCAACCCCGCCGGCGCCACGCACCTGCTGGTGGGCGTGTACAGCCCGGAGCTGACCCACACCATCGCGGACGTGCTGCGCCTCCTGGGCGCCCGGGGGGCCACGGTCGTGAACGGCAGCGGCCTGGACGAGTTCACCGTGTGCGGCCCGAACACCGTGACCGGCCTGCGGGACGGCGAACTGATCGACCGGGTGATTCACCCGGAGGAGGCGGGCCTGCGCGTGTACCCGAAAGACGCCGTGCGGGGCGGCACGCCCGAGGAGAACGCGCAGATTACCCGGGACCTGCTGACCGGGAAGGGCACGCCCGCGCAGCAGGACATCGTGGCCCTGAACGCCGGCGCGGCGCTGCGGACGGTGGGGCAGGTGGGCAGCATCCGCGAGGGCGTGGAGGTGGCACGCGAGGTGATGCGCGGCGGGCAGGGCTGGGACGTGCTGCAGCGGTACGCGGCCTTCACGCACCGCGCCGCGGACCCGGCTTAACCCTGGTCGGGGCGGGCCGCCGTGAGCCGGCGGTGGTAGTTCACCTGCCCCAGGTGCCAGCTCAGGTGGCCGTACAGGTGCAGCAGGAACGCGCCGGTGGTGGTGTCCGGCGCGAACGAGGGCGGCAGGTGCGGGTGCGGGAGGGTCAGGCGCGCGTCGTCCAGGCTGCGCAGGGTGCGCCCCACGATGTCCCGGGTGTGGTCCAGTTCGCTCAGGAGCTCGGTGCGCGGCACGTCCCGCCGGGAGAATTCCGCGTCCCGGTCGCGGCGGTAGGGCTCGCCGCCCAGCGCGTCGCCGATCAGGGCGCGCAGGTTGCCAATCAGGTGCAGGGCCAGCGTGCCCGCCGGGTTCACGATGTCCCCCTGCACCCGCCACAGGCCCGCCTCGTCCGGGTAGGCGCGGAGCTCGTTCATCAGGCTGGTGAGGTCTCGGTCGAACAGGGCCGCGAGGTCACGGTGCATGCCGCAGCATAGACCCCGGCGGCCCGGAACTGCCCCCTAGTTGAAGGGCAGCAGCAGCTTGCCTTCCAGCGGCGTGCTGAGCACGATGCTGGTGTCGCAGGTGAAGCCCATGCCGATCAGTTCGCCCAGCAGCGTTTCCAAGCTGCCCACGTCCGGCAGCGCGACTTTCAGGATGCAGCTGTTGTCCCCGGTGACGCTGTGGCATTCGAGCACCCCATCGTGCTTCGCGGCCCAGCGGATCAGGGCCGGGTCGTTGCGGCCGCTGTCCTGCACGCCGATAAAGGCCGTGATGTTGCGGCCCAGCGGCCGGGGCGCGACGCGCACGCCGTACCCGAGAATCACGCCGGCGTCCTCCATGCGGCGCACGCGTTCGGTCACGGCGGGGGCGGAAAGGCCCACGCGGCGGCCGAGTTCCCGCATGGACAGGCGGGAATCCTGCTGCAGTTCCTGAAGGATGCGGTGGTCCAGGGTGTCGAGGTGGTGGCTGTTCTGTTTCATTCGTCTCCGGGGGCGGGGGCGGGCACGCGGCGTGGGCCGGGCTGACCCTTAAATGAAGGCATCTTATCAATTGAAAGGCGGGACGTGGCATTTGAAGTGTGTCTGGTGGCGCCGGCCCCACCCCCCGGCCCGCTCCGGCCATTCCAAAGCGGCCCGGACAGCCCGGAAAATAAGGGCGATACGTCCTGCGTCTCCACCCACACGTTCCGCGCCGCGTTCTGCTCTTCCCCCGAACGTGCCGCTTCCCCCGACGGGGCGTATCCCCATGTGCCCACCCCCGCCGCGGCCCGCCCCCTCCCGGGCGCCCACGGCGCGCCCAGATCCCGTCCCGTCCACCCGCGTCTTCTCACCCCGTCCGTTTCACGCCTCAGGAGGCACCATGTCCCGATCCGACGACCGCGCCCTGCACCCGCAGGCCACCATCCGCAGTCAGCTGATGCTCCCGCGCAACCACCGCGCCGCCAAATGGGCGGACGTGCCCGACGAGCAGTGGTACGACTGGAAGTGGCAGCTGAAAAACCGCATCAACAGCGTCGCCGAACTCGAGGAAGTGCTGGTCCTCACCGAAAGTGAACGCAAGGGCGCGAGCGCCGAGGGCATCTTCCGCCTGGACATCACCCCGTACTTCGCCAGCCTCATGGACCGCGAGGACCCCACCTGCCCCGTGCGCCGCCAGGTGATTCCCACCGAGGAAGAACTCCAGCCGTTCACGTCCATGATGGAAGACAGCCTGGCCGAGGACAAGCACAGCCCCGTGCCCGGCCTGGTGCACCGCTACCCCGACCGCGTGCTGATGCTCGTCACCACGCAGTGCGCCAGCTACTGCCGCTACTGCACCCGCAGCCGCATCGTGGGCGACCCCACCGAGACCTTCAACCCCGCCGAGTACGAGCAGCAGCTGAACTACCTGCGCAACACCCCCCAGGTGCGCGACGTGCTGCTCTCCGGCGGCGACCCCCTCACCCTGGCCCCCAAGGTCCTGGGCCGCCTGCTCGCCGAACTGCGCAAGATCCCCCACATCGAGATCATCCGCATCGGCACGCGCGTCCCGGTGTTCATGCCCATGCGCGTCACGCAGGAACTGTGCGACACCCTGGCCGAACACCACCCGCTGTGGATGAACATCCACGTGAACCACCCCAAGGAAATCACCCCGGAAGTCGCCGACGCCTGCGACCGCCTCACCCGCGCCGGCGTGCCCCTCGGCAACCAGAGCGTGCTGCTGCGCGGCGTGAACGACCACGCCGTGATCATGCAGAAACTCGTGCGGGAACTCGTGAAAATCCGCGTGCGCCCCTACTACATCTACCAGTGCGACCTCGTGCACGGCGCCGGCCACCTGCGCACCACCGTCAGCAAGGGCCTGGAAATCATGGAAAGCCTGCGCGGCCACACCAGCGGGTACAGCGTGCCCACCTACGTCGTGGACGCCCCCGGCGGCGGCGGCAAGATCCCCGTCGCGCCCAACTACGTCCTGTCGCACAGCCCCGAGAAACTCATCCTGCGCAACTTCGAGGGCTACATCGCCGCGTACAGCGAACCCACCGACTACACCGGCCCGGACATGGCCGTCCCCGAGGACTGGGTCCGCAAGGAACCCGGCCAGAGCGGCATCTACGGCCTGATGGAAGGCGAGCGGATCAGCATCGAACCCAAGGAGTTCAGCGAGTCCCGCCACCGCCCCGGCTCCGTGCAGCACCGCCTGAACAGCCGCGAGGACAAGTGGGCCGCGCACGGCATCGGCGCGCAGACCGACCACGCCGGCCACATGGACGCGGGCGTGAGCGACACCGCCCCCGACGGCATGGTCGAAGCGCCTCAGCCTGTCAGCGGCGACTGAAAGGTTTCACGCACGGGCCACGCGGCTGAACGCAGGATGCCCTAGCCCCTGACCAAAAAGGATCTGGTTCAGTTGGAAACTCCATCCAAAAAGCGGTATGCGCTGCGCGTGGCTTCAGCACTCACTGAGGAGTTCTCAGGCACCCTGGCAAAGAGAGATTGGCAAGAAGTCGACGAGGTAATCCGAGGATATGTCAGTGGTTACGGCCATCTCGACTATTTGCTCAGGGAGCTGAAAGCCCGCCTGTCAGTGGATGACTTCAACAAAGTCCAGAGAATCATTGAGGATGCCGTTTGAGCTGATCGGTTTATCCGCACCACAAAGGAGTTCCTATGACCCAAGCCGCTACCAAACCCCGTCAGCCTGAACTGAAGACCACCCTGCCCGGCCCTCGCTCGCAGGACATCATGGCCCGCGACAAGATGCACCTGTCCACCAGCTACATGCGCCCCTACCCCTTCGTGCCGGACCACGGCGAGGGCGTGTGGCTGACCGACGTGGACGGGAACACCATGTTGGACTTCTTCGCGGGGATCGCCGTGAGCACCACCGGGCATGCGCACCCGCACGTCGTGAAGGCCGTGCAGGAGCAGATCGGGAAGTTCACGCACGTGTGCCTGACCGATTACCCGCAGGAGATCACCACCAGCCTCGCGGAGCGGCTGGTGAAGCACGTGGAGCGGCCCCTGGCGGACGGCAGCACCGAGAAGTGGCGCGTGTTCTTCAGCAACAGCGGCGCGGAGGCCGTGGAAGCGGCCGTGAAACTGGCCCGCAACCACACCGGGCGGCAGCACATCATCTCCACCATGGGGTCCTTCCACGGCCGCACGTACGGCGCGATCACCCTGACCGGCAGCAAGACGAAGTACAAGCGCGGCTTCGGGCCGCTGCTGCCGGCCGTGAGCCACGTGCCGTACCCCAACCCCTTCCGCCCGCCGCTGGGCAGCACCCCGGAGTCCTGCGGTCAGGCCGTGATTGACCACATCGAGGGCCTGTTCGTGGGCATCCTCCCGGCCGACGAGGTCGCGGCGATCATCGTGGAACCCATGCAGGGCGAGGGCGGGTACATCGTGCCGCCCGCGGACTTCCTGCCGAAACTGCGCCAACTCTGTGACAAGCATGGCATCCTGCTGATCTACGACGAGGTGCAGGCCGGGATGGGCCGCACCGGGAAGATGTTCAGCTACCAGCACTTCGGCAACGGCGGCCAGGACTGCCAGCCGGACATCATCACCTCCGCCAAGGGCATCGCCTCCGGCATGCCGCTGGGCGCACTGCTCGCCAAGGAAAGCGTGATGACCTGGCCGGTGGGCTCGCACGGCAGCACGTACGGCGGGAACCCGGTCGCGGCGGCCGCGGCGCACGCCACGCTGGACCTGCTCGAAGGCCGGGTGCAGCACCCCGGCTGCGGCGCGAGCCTGATGGAGAACGCCGCTCAGGTCGGCGCGTACATCATGGCCGAGCTGAAGAAGATGCAGGCCGAGTTCCCCTTCCTGGGGGACGTGCGCGGCGAGGGCCTGTTCATCGGGATGGAGTTCGTGCAGCCTGATGGCACCCCGGACGGCGCCCTGCGGGACCGGGCCAGCATGCGCATGTTCGAGAAGGGCCTGCTGAACCTGGACTGCGGGGAGGCCGTGATCCGCATCAGCCCGCCCCTGATCCTGACCCGCGAGGACGCGGAGACGGGCCTGGGCATCATGCGCGAGGCGCTGGCCGAACTGGCCGGGTAAGCCGCCCCGGGCGTTCACCGGCCCTTCATGCCGGAGGGCCGGTGAACGCCCGGACCGTAGAATGAGCACAGACAGCTGAGCCCCGCCGTACTCGGGGCTGGGAGCCGCCCCCACAGGCGGCCCACGGTGGAGACAGGTCAAACGGCCTGTCTCCGTTTCGCTGTGGACACGTCTGGAGGTACACGATGAACGGAACAGTCAGGATCTCGCCAGGGCAGCTCACCGCCCTGACCCTCCTCGGTGGCAGCAGCGCGCTGGCCGCCAGCAGCAGCCACGGGGAGCTGCTGTTCGGTCTCTTCTGGGTGGTGCTGGCCGCCTCCCTGCTCGGCGCCGCCGCCTCCAGGCTGGGCGTGCCCGCCGTGGTCGGGCAGGTGCTGGCCGGCATCGTGATCGGCCCCAGCCTGCTGAACCTCGTGCAGCCCGGCGACTTCTTCCTCACCCTGGCGGAACTCGGCGCGATCTTCCTGCTGTTCATGGTGGGGCTGGAAACCCGATTCAAGGACCTGCTCGCCGTGGGCAAGGAAGCGCTGCTGGTCGCGGTGCTGGGCATCGCGTTCCCCCTCGCGCTGGGCTTCGGGTTCGGGCTGTGGCAGGACCAGTCGAATGTCAGCGCACTCTTTGTCGGCACGGCCCTGGTCGCCACGTCCGTGGGCATCACCGCCAAGGTCCTCCAGGAGATCGGCGTGCTGGACGCCCGCTTCGCCCAGGTGATCCTCGGCGCGGCCGTCATCGACGACATCCTGGGCCTCACCCTGCTGGCCGTGGTCGCCAGCCTCGGGGCCGGGCAGGGCCTCACCGGCGCGCAGGTCGCCGTGACCCTGGGCCTCAGCGTGGGTTTCGTGGCGCTGGTGCTGGCGGTGGGCATTCCCCTGATCCGCCGCCTTCAGCCACGGCTGCAGCAGATCAGTCTGGCGCGGGCCTTTAACGTCGCCATCGTCGTCGGGCTGGGCGTGGCTGCCCTGAGCAGCGTGGCCGGGCTCGCCCCCATCATCGGCGCGTTCCTGGCCGGCATGGTCCTGGCCGAGGTGAAGGATGAGGTGGAGTTCGAGTCGAAGGTGCACGCCATCGAGGCGTTCCTGGCCCCGGTGTTCTTCGTGATGGTGGGCCTGCAACTGGACGTGGCGGCCCTCGGCAGCGCGCAGGTCCTGATCGCCGGCAGCGTCCTGACGGTCCTGGCCGTGATCGGCAAGGTGCTCGGCGGGATTCTCGGCGCGCGCAGCATGGGCGGCCGGGACGCCCTGCTGGTGGGCCTGGGCATGGTCCCGCGCGGCGAGGTGGGATTGATCGTCGCCAGCCTCGGCCTCGGGGCCGGGATCATCGGGAAGACCGAGTACGCCCAGGTGATCCTGATGGTGCTGCTCACCACCCTGCTCGCTCCCCTCGTCCTGCGCGCCCTGCTCAGGGGCCAGCCCCGCGCCGCGGCGCCCGCCGCCTAGGGCCGGCTGCCGAGCGCCCAGCCGATCTGGTCGGCCTCGTCCTGCAGGATGCGCAGCAGGCCGTCCCGGCCGCGCAGGCGCGCGGTGGGCAGGCTGACGCCCAGCGCCGCCATGACGCCCGCGTCCGACCGGACCGGCACCGCCAGGGCACTGGTGCCCGGCGCCCACTCGTCCACCGCCTGCGCGAACCCGGCCGCGCGGATCTCCCGGGCGGCCGCGGCCCAGGCGGCCGGGGTGGTGACCGTCCGGTCCGTGAACGCCTCGGCGTCCGGGGGGAGAGGCTGGTCGGCCAGCGCCAGCAGCAGCTTGCCGCCAGCGGTGGCGTGCGCGGGCAGCTCGAACCGCGTCTCGCCCATGACGGTCCCGCCAGGCCGGGCGGGCGTGTCGCGGCCCTGCACACTGCGGGCCACGCACAGCACGCGCGGGCCGTCCAGCACGCTCACGAAGGTGAGATGGTGGGTGCGCCGCGCGACGCGTTCCATGGCGGCGTGCGCGTGCGGGTACCAGGGCAGGCTGCCGTACAGGGCGCTGGAGAGCTTCAGCAGGCGCCAGCCCAGGCCGTAGCGCCCGCGCCCCAGTTTGGTGAGAAGGCCGCTGTGGGTCAGGGTGAGCAGCTGTTCGTGCACGCTGGACACCGGCTGGTTCAGCTGCCGGGCCAGGGCACTGAGCGTCCACTGGGTGTGGTCGGCGTCGAACAGTTCCAGCAGGGCCACGGCGTGCTGCACGGTGGACCGGATGCGCGCGGGAGGCATGCGGGCACTGTAGCAGCTTTCCGAATATTCCGGAAAGATGCCTTGAGGGGCAACCCGCCAACCCGGACCATGGGAACACATTCAAACCCCGCACCACCCAGGGAGGATCCCCATGACCCAGACCGACACCGCCCCCGTGATCCGCGCCCCCCGCGGCGCCCAGAAAACCGCCCGCGGCTGGGTGCAGGAAGCCGCCAAGCGCATGCTGATGAACAACCTCGACCCCGAGGTGGCCGAGCACCCCGACACCCTGGTCGTGTACGGCGGGCGCGGCAAGGCCGCCCGCAGCTGGGAGGCCTTCCACAAGATCGTCGAGACCCTCGACCGCCTCGCGGACGACGAGACCCTTCTGATCCAGTCCGGCAAGCCCGTGGCGGTCCTGAAGACGAACGAGTGGGCGCCGCGCGTGCTGCTCGCCAACAGCAACCTCGTGCCGCACTGGGCGAACTGGGAAACCTTCGACAAGCTGGACCAGGCGGGCCTGATGATGTACGGGCAGATGACCGCCGGGTCCTGGATCTACATCGGCACGCAGGGCATCCTGCAGGGCACCTACGAGACCTTCGCGGGCGCCGCGAACAAGCACTTCGGCGGCACCCTGAAACACACCATCACCGTCACCGCCGGCCTGGGCGGCATGGGCGGCGCGCAGCCCCTCGCGGTGAAGCTCGCCGGCGGCGTGAGCATCAACATCGAGATCGACCCCACCCGCATCCAGAAACGCCTGGAAACCCGCTACCTGGACGAGGTCGCCGACGACCTTCAGGACGCCATCCGCCGCGCCGAACAGTACAAGAAAGGCGGCGTGGCCCGCTCCATCGGCGTGCAGGGCAATGCCGCCGAACTCGTCCCGCAGCTTGTCAGCCTGAACTGGACCCCGGACCTCCTCACCGACCAGACCAGCGCCCACGACCCCATGTGGGGCTACATCCCGGTGCTCACCCCTGACGAGGACGCGAACACCCTCCGCACCGACCACCCGGACGAGTACCGCCGCCGGGCGTACGACGCCATGGCCGCGCACGTCCGCGCCATGCTGGAACTCCAGAAACGCGGCGCCGTGACCTTCGACTACGGCAACAACCTGCGCCAGCGGGCCTTCGAGTGGGGCGTGCAGGACGCCTTCGACTACCCCGGATTCGTGCCGGCCTTCATCCGCGACAGCTTCTGCGAGGGCCGCGGGCCGTTCCGCTGGGTGGCGCTCTCCGGCGACCCGGAGGACATCCGCGCCACCGATCAGGCCCTGCTCGAACTCTTCCCGCACGACGAACGCCTTCAGAACTGGCTGACCTACGCCGCCGACCAGATCGCCTTCCAGGGCCTGCCCGCCCGGATCTGCTGGCTGGGCTACAAGGAACGCCACCAGGCGGGGCTGCTGTTCAACCAGATGGTCGCCGACGGCCGCGTGAAGGCGCCCATCGTGATCGGCCGCGACCACCTGGACGCCGGCAGCGTCGCCAGCCCCTACCGCGAGACGGAGGCCATGAAGGACGGCAGTGACGCCGTGAGCGACTGGGCGCTGCTGAACTTCGGGGTGGGCATCGCGTCGGGCGCCAGCTGGATGAGCTTCCACCACGGCGGCGGCGTGGGCCTGGGCTTCAGCCAGCACGCCGGCCTGGTGATCGTCGCCGACGGCACGCCCGAAAGCGCCCGGAAACTGGAACGCGCCCTCACCAACGACCCGGGCATGGGCGTCATCCGCCACGCCGACGCCGGGTACGACCTCGCCCTGAACGTCGCCCGGGAGCGCGGCATCGACCTGCCCAGCCTGGGCATCGAAGACCACGCATGAGCGCGCCTGCCCACCTGCCGTACGGCGGCGTCGCCACGTTCGCCCGCGCCCCGCAGGTGCAGCCCGGCGGGGACTGGCAGGCGGACGTGGGCGTGCTGGGCGTCCCCTTCGACATCGCGCTGGGCTTCCGGCCGGGCGCACGGTTCGCCCCCCGCGCCCTGCGTGAGGCTTCCCTGCGCAGCGTGCCGCCCTTCAGCGGCCTGGACGGCACGGTGCGGCTCGCGGGCGTGACCTTCGCGGACGCCGGGGACGTGGTGCTGCCCAGCCTGGAGCCGGAGCTGATGCGCGACCGCACCACCGCCGCCGCCCGGGAGGTCCGGGCGTGCTGCCGCGTGCCGGTGTTCCTGGGCGGCGACCACAGCGTGAGCTTCCCGCTGCTGCGCGCCTTCGATGACGTGCCGGACCTGCACGTGGTGCAGCTCGACGCGCACCTGGACTTCACGGACGTGCGCAACGACACGCGCTACAGCAACAGCAGCCCCTTCCGCCGGGCGTGCGAGGCGCTGCCGAACCTGACGCACATCACCACCGTGGGCCTGCGCGGCCTGCGCTTCGACCCGGAAGCCGTGGCGGCCGCGCGGGCCCGCGGGCACACCCTGATTCCCATGACCGAGGTGACCCGCGACCTGGCGGCGGTGCTGGACGCGCTGCCCACCGGGAAGAACGTGTACCTCAGCATCGACGTGGACGGCCTGGACCCGGCCGTGCTGCCCGGCACGTCCAGTCCCGAACCGGACGGCTTCACGTACGCGCAGGCCATGGCGGTCCTCGCGGCCGCCGCGCAGCGCAACACCGTGGTGGGCCTGGACCTCGTGGAACTCGCCCCGAACCTGGACCCCAGCGGCCGCAGCGAACTGCTGATGGCCCGCCTGATCATGGAGACGCTGTGCGAGGCCGGCCTGGACGGGAGCCGCCGTGACTGAGACGCTCTACACGAACATCGCCCAGCTGGTCACCGCCCGGCCCGGCCCGCAGCGCGGCGCGGCCATGCGCGACCTGCAGGTGATTCCCGACGCTGCGCTGCTCGTGCGCGAGGGCGTGATCGCCTGGGTAGGGGAGAGGACCGCCGCGCCCGCCGCCGCTCACACCCACGACCTGGGCGGCGTGGCGGTCGTGCCGGGCCTGACCGACCCGCACACGCACGCCGTATGGGCCGGGGACCGCCTCGCGGACTTCGAGGCGCGGATTTCCGGCGTGCCGTACGAGGAGATTCTCGCGCGGGGCGGCGGCATCCGCAGCACCATGCGCGCGACTGCGGCGGCCAGCGTGGAGGACCTGATCGCCCTGGCCCGCCCGCGCCTGCAGGCCCTGCGCGCCTCGGGCGTCACGACCGCCGAGGTGAAAAGCGGCTACGGCCTGGACTTTGGCGCCGAACGGCGCATGCTGGCCGCCGTCCGCGCCCTCCAGCCGGAGTTCGGGCTGGTGCCCACCCTGCTCATTCACGTGCCCCCCACCGAAGCCCGCACCGAGTACGTGCAGGGCGTGTGCGACGAGCTGATTCCCCAGGTGGCCCGCGAGGGGCTGGCCGGGGCGGTGGACGTCTTCTGCGAGAAGGAGGCCTTCACCGTGCCCGAAACCCGCCAGATCTTCACGGCGGCACGGGCGCAGGGCCTGAAGCTGAAACTGCACGCCGACCAGTTCCACGCCATCGGAGGCACCGAACTCGCCTGCGAGCTGGGCGCCCTGAGCGTGGACCACCTGGAGGCCAGCGGCGCGGCGCAGGTCGCCGCCCTGGCCGCCTCGGACACCGTGGCGACCGTCCTGCCGGGCGTGACCCTGCACCTGGGCCTGCCGGTCGCGCCCGCCCGCGCGCTGATCGACGCGGGCGCCATCCTGGCGGTCGGCACCGACTTGAACCCGGGCAGCTCGCCGCTGTTCAGCGCGCAGCTGGCCCTGGCCCTGGCGGTGCGCCTGAACGGCCTGACCCCGGCCGAGGCCCTCACAGCCGGCACGGTGAACGCCGCGCACGCCCTGGGCCTCACGGACCGCGGCGCCCTGGCACCCGGCCAGCGGGCGGACTTCCTGGCCCTGCACAGCGCCGACTGGCGCGACCTGACCTACACGCTCGGCGGGAACCCCGTCCGGGACGTCTTCACCGGAGGAACCCCCGCATGATTCTGGATCAGCACCTCACCCTGGAGCAGTTCATCGCCGTCGTGCGCGGCGGGGAGGCCGTCACCCTGGCCGACGCCGCGCGCACCCGGATCGGGCGGGCGCGGGCCGTGATCGAGCGGATCGTGGAGGGCGACACCCCGGTGTACGGCGTGAACACCGGCTTCGGGAAGTTCGCGAACGTGCAGGTGCCCCGCACGGACCTGGAACAGCTGCAGCACAACCTGATCATGTCCCACGCGATCGGCGTGGGCGAGCCCCTCCCGGCCGAGGTGGTGCGCGGCATGCTGCTGCTGCGCGCGCAGTCCCTGGCGCTGGGGCACTCCGGGGTGCGTGTGGAGGTCGTGGAGCTGCTGCTCACGCTGCTGAACGCCGGGGCGCACCCGGTCGTGCCGGCGCAGGGCAGCGTGGGCGCGTCCGGCGACCTCGCGCCGCTCGCGCACCTGGCGCTGGCCCTGATCGGGATGGGCGAGGTGGAGCACGGCGGCCGCGTGCAGCCGGCCGCGGACGTGCTGGCCGCGCTGGGCGCCGCGCCCCTGCAGCTGCAGGCCAAGGAGGGCCTGGCGCTGATCAACGGCACTCAGCTGATGGGCAGCCTGCTGGCGCTGGCCCTGCACGACGCGCGGACCCTGCTGGGCACCGCGAACCTCGCGGCGGCCATGACGGTGGAGGCCATGTACGGCTCGCACCGCCCGTTCCAGCCGGACGTGGTGGGCCTGCGCCCGCACCCAGGCGCGGTGGCGGTGGCGGCCGAGCTGCGGCAGTTCCTGCGGGATTCGGAGATCGCGCCCAGCCACGCCGTCGGGGACGGCAAGGTGCAGGACGCCTACAGCCTGCGCGCCGCCCCGCAGGTGCACGGCGCCTCGGCCGACGCCCTGACGCACGCCGCGCGGGTGCTGGACACCGAGTTCGCGTCCGTGACCGACAACCCCCTGATCTTCCCGGACACCGGGGACGTGGTGTCCGGCGGGAACTTCCACGGGCAGCCGCTCGCGGTGACCATCGACGCGCTGAAGGTCGCGGTGGCGGAGCTGGGCAGCATCAGTGAGCGGCGCTGCGAGCAGCTGCTCAACCCGTCCCTGAGCGGCCTGCCGGGGTTCCTGACGCCGCAGGGCGGGCTGAACAGCGGGTTCATGATCGCGCAGTACACCGCGGCCGCGCTGGTCAGCGAGAACAAGGTCCTGGCGCACCCGGCCAGCGTGGACACCATTCCCACCAGCGCCAACCAGGAGGACCACGTGTCCATGGGCGCGCACGGGGCGCGGCAGCTGCGCGCCGTGCTGGAGAACGTGCAGAACGTCCTGGGCATCGAGCTGATGTGCGCCGCGCAGGCCCTGGACTTCCAGCAGCTGCGCGCCGGGCGGGGCGTGCAGGCCACCTGGGAGTACCTCCGCCGCCACATTCCGAACATGACGCAGGACCGCTATTACCGCCCGGACCTGATCCGGATCGTGGAGATGGTGAAGTCCGGCGAGCTGCTGCGCGTGGCGCAGGGCGCGTAGGCGTCGCACGCAGAGAGGCCGGAGCAGTCGCTCCGCCCTCCCTTTATTCCTTGGGGTCTTCGTGGGGTGGGTCTTTGGCTTTCAGGCGCCCGGCCTGCTTCACCGCCTGGGTCAGCAGGTACTCGATCTGGGCGTTCACGCTGCGCAGGTCGTCGGCGGCCCAACGTTCCAGTGCGGCGTACAGCTCCGGGTTCAGGCGCAGGGGGTAGTTCTTACGGGGCAGCATGGACGGGCCTCCGGACCTTCACGGTCAGTACAGGCTTCCCGCGTTCACGACCGGCTGCGTGCCCCGCTCGCTGGTCAGGACGACCAGCAGGTTGCTGACCATCTGCGCCTTGCGTTCCTCGTCCAGCTGAACGATGTTGTTCTCGCTGAGCTCCCGCAGGGCCATGTCCACCATGCCCACCGCGCCCTGCACGATCTGCTGCCGCGCGGCGATGATGGCACTGGCCTGCTGGCGCTGCAGCATCGCGCCGGCGATCTCCGGGCTGTACGCCAGGTGCGAGAGGCGCGCTTCCAGGACCTCCACCCCCGCGTGGCCGAGCCGGGCGGCCAGTTCGCGGCCCAGCGCCTCGGCGACCTCGTCCGGGTTGCCGCGCAGGCTCAGGGTGCCCTCGTGGTAGTCGTCGTAGGGGTACTGCGCGGCGAGGTGACGCAGGGCGGTTTCGGACTGGATCGCCACGAACTGCGCGTAGTCCTCGACGTCGAACACGGCGCGGGCGGTGTCCACGACGCGCCACACGATCACGGCGGCGATCTCGATGGGGTTGCCCATCTGGTCGTTCACCTTGAGGCGTTCGCTGTTGAAGTTGCGGATACGCAGGGAGACGTTCTTGCGGATGGTCAGGGGGTTGGTCCAGTACACGCCGTTGCGCCGCTCGGTGCCCACGTACCGGCCGAACAGGGTGAGGATCTTCGCTTGGTTGGGCTGGACGATGTAGAACCCGCCGGCCAGGAAGGCGGTGATCACGGCCAGCGGCGTGCCCAGCGAGAAGCGCTCGGCGATGAGCAGCCACACCGCCAGCAGGGCCAGGGCGACGCACACGAGGAAGAAGGGGATGCCGGGCAGTCCGAAGGCGCGGCGTTCCACGCTGGCGACGCGGGGGTCGGGGGAGATGCCGCCCTGGGGGCCGACGGTAGGGGGACGTTTGCTGAGTTCGCTCATGGTGCCTCCTGTTTCCTATCAAAGTGATATCACTTTGAACTCAGATATGCCAGTCCTGCCCCTGGCGTTCCCGTCTGCCCTCCCCGGACAAAACGTGAACCAGGTCCGGGCGCGCACACCCCCACGCGGTACACTCCCCCAACCCATGAGGACAAGGCCATGACCCTGGAAGAACTGATGCAGGCCCCCGCTCCCGCCAGCGCCTGGGTGCTCGACCAGGACTGCCAGGAAACCGGCCTGAACCCCGACGACATCCGCGCCGAGATGCTCCGCCGCATCGGCGAGATGCGCCAGAGCATCCGCCGCGGCCTGGAAAGCGACGCCAAAAGCATCACCGGCATGGTCGGCTGGAACGCCAAGGGCCTCTGGGACGCCCCGGACACCCTCCAGAGCCCCCTCCTGAAGCGCGTCCAGGCCTACGCCATGGCCGTCAACGAGGAAAACGCCCGCATGGGCCGCATCGTCGCCGCCCCCACCGCCGGGTCCGCCGGCACCATCCCCGGCGCCCTGATCGGCGTCGCCGATCACCTCGGCCGCCCCGACGACCAGCTCGTCGGCCCCATGATCCTCGCCGCCGGCATCGGCAAAGCCATTTCCAAGCGCATGTTCATCAGCGGCGCCGCCGGCGGCTGCCAGGCCGAGATCGGCAGCAGCGCCGCCATGGCTGCCGCCGCCATCGTCGAACTCATGGGCGGCACCCCCCGCGCCGCCGTGCACGCCGCCAGCATGGCCCTCATGAACACCATCGGCCTCGTGTGCGACCCCGTCGGCGGGTACGTGGAAGTCCCCTGTGTCAGCCGCAACGCCTTCTACGCCGTGCACGCCGTCAGCGCCGCGCAGCTCGCCCTGGCGCAACTCGAATCCTTCATTCCCCCGGATGAGGTGATCGGCGCCATGGCCTCCGTGGGCCGCATGATGCCCGCTGCCCTGCGCGAAACCGCCGAAGGCGGCCTCGCCCAGACGCCCACCGGCCTCGCCGTCACCGCCCGTATGGAAGGCAAACAGGACGGCGACCTGCCCGGCGGCATGGTCGAACTCCCCATGGCCTGACCGTACAGAGAAGCACAGGGCACCCACCCGCGCTCCGGCCGGGTGGGTGCCCTCTCTGTCCCTAAAGTCAGCTGTTGCCGGTGCGGCCGGTCGTGCCCTGGGCGCCGGTCGCGGAGGACCCGCCCGTTCCCGACGTGGTGCTGGTTGTACTGCCCATCTCCGACCCACCGGTGCTGCCCAGGCTCACGCTGCCTGTTCCAGACTGCCGGCCCGCCTGACCCGGCATCTCTCCAGACATGCCCTGGCCGCTCTGCACGCGCAGCTGGTTGTGCACGTCCTTCACGCCGCGCACGGCCTCCACGCAGTCCTCGGCGCAGCGCTTCTGATACCGGTCACGGACGGTGCCCGTCAGGGTCACCTCGCCGCCCTGCACCTGCACGCTGATGTGCTCGGCGTCCACGCGGTCGTCGTCCTCCAGCGCCTCGTTCACCTGCTCCTGAATGCGCTCGTCGCTGCGCCGGTACCCGCTCGGGCCACGGCCCCGGTAACTCTCCCTGGACCCTCCGGGCTGGCCGCCCATGCCCTGCCCGTTCCACTGGCCGCCGTACACCTGAGAGCCGGAGCTCTGTCCGCCGTAGCCCTGGGCGCCGTACCCCAGCGACCCGGCACCCTGGCCCATCTGACCCATGCCGGAGCCCCAGCCCTGACGGCCCCTGCCGGACCTGTCATCCCAGGACGGCCCGCGCCCAGAGGTCTCGTACGGTCCGTCGGAGGCCATGCCGTACCCCGGGCCGGGGGACGACCAGCCGCCCTCAGGACCGCGGTCCATGGAGCGGTCGCCTCCTCCGCCCATCCGGCCGCGGTCGCCGCGTCCCAGGTCGGAGCGGCCCATGCCGCTGCGGTCGTCCCGCGGCCGGCCCTGGTCGAACATCTCACGGTCGTCCCGGCCCTGGCGGTCGTTCCAGTCACGGTTCTGATTTCGGTCGTCGCGTTAACGGGTCATCTCCACACCTCCACGGTGTCGGGTCGGTGAGACAGGGCAGGGTGAGGGCGTGGCGGGTCCACGCCCCGTTCGGCACCCCGGCTGTCCTTTCCCTTGTTGCCCGCACAGTCCAGCAGACCCACCCTCAATGGACGTGCCAGGCTGCTGAAGTCACCATCATCAAAACGGGGGTGGGCATGATGACTGCCGCAGGAGGCAGCCACCGGAATCTCATCAGCCGGGCAGGCCCAGCGCGGTCCTCAGGTCCGCGTGGCTGTGCACCACGCGCTTCACGCCCAGGTCGAGCAGGTTCGCCTCGTCGTCCGGGAGGTGGTGGCTGCCGGCCAGCAGGCCGTACACGCTGGCCCCGGCGCGGATGCCGGCCTGGGCGCCGGGCAGGCTATCCTCCACGACCACGCACTCGGCAGCCGGCACGCCCAGCTGCGAGGCGGCGTGCAGGTACAGGTCCGGAGCGGGTTTGCCGCGCCCGCCGGTGCAGGAGGGGTCGTAGGCGTGCGGCCCGAACCAGTGGGTGAGCCCGGCGCCGTCCAGTTTCATGAACAGGCGGTTGCGCTGGCTGTTGCTGGCCAGCGCGAACGGAATCCCGGCCGCACTCAGGGCCTCCAGCGTCTCCACGGCCCCCTCGATCAGGGGCACGTGCCCGAACGCGGCGTTGAAGCGGTCGTCCAGCATGGGCAGGAAGTCCTCCGGCGCCTTCCACCCGCGCTGCTCCTCCAGGGCGTGCAGCACCCCCTCGAACCGCTGCCCGGCGGTGAGGCGCGTGATCTCAGCGGGCGTCAGGGCCAGCCCGTGCCCCTCGAAGATGTCCGCCCAGAGTTCGGTGATCAGGGCCTCGGTGTCCACCAGCACGCCGTCCAGATCGAACAGCACGGCCAGGGTGGGCCGGGTCACGTGTCGCTGTCCGGGCCGTTCTCCCACCCGGCGAGGATGTGCACGTGCGTGTGCATCACGACCTGACCGCCGCCCGGCCCGACGTTCACGAGCAGGCGGTAGTCCTGGGCGAGGCCGCGGGCAACCTTCACGGCGGTCAGCCACAGTTCGCCCATCTCGGCGGCGCCGGTGATCTCGTCCACGCGGGTGCTGACCTGCTTGGGAATCACCAGCACGTGCACCGGCGCCTTGGGCGCGATGTCGCGGATGGCGATATACCGCTCGTCCTCGTACACGATGTCGCTGGGAATCTCCCGGGCGATGATCCGCTCGAACAGGGTGGGCTGGGTCATGCCGTCACTCTAGAGCCTGCCCGCCGGGGGCCGCCTGTACCCTGGGGGCACGATGACGTCCGCCTCCCTTTCCCCGGCACAGCTGCGCGCCCTGGCTCTCCGGACCTTCGGTGCCCGCACGGACCTGCAGGCGGCACTGAACACCCTGGGGTTCGTGCAGGCCGACCCGATCCGCGCGCCCGCCCGCGCGCAGGACCTCACGCTGATGCAGCGCGTGCGGGGGTACCGTGCCGGGGACCTGGAACGCCGGTACGCGGCACTGGACGTCGAGGAAGACATCATCCCCAATTACGGGTTCGTGCCGCGGCGCGTGCAGGCCCTGCTGCACCCCCGCGAGGCCCCGCCCGCCCGGATCGAGCGGGAGCACCCGGAGATCCTCGCGGAGGTGCGGGCCCTGCTGCACGAGTCCGGGGAACTGCACCCGCGGGACGCCACGCGCCTGATCGGGCGGGGCCGCGTGGGGAACGCCTGGGGCGGGCAGAGCAGCGCCACCACCCGCGCCCTGGACGCCCTGCACTACCGCGGGGAGGCGCGCGTGACCCGCCGGGAGAAGGGCGTGCGGCTGTACGGCCCGGCCCCGCACCTCGCCGCAATGCGGGCGGCCCCGCTGCCGGAGGCGGAGCGGTTGCGCGGCGCGGTGCAGCTGCTGGCCGGGCTGTACGGGCCGCTGCCGGAGGCGAGCCTGGGGTACCTGATCAGCCTGTCGCGGTTCGGCTTTCCGCACCTGCACGGGCCCCTGCGCGCGGCGTTCCGGCAGGCGCTGAATGAGGAACTGGGCAGCGCCCGGGTGGACGGTGTGCGGTACGTGTGGCCCGCGGGCTGGGCCCTGGAGGCGCCCACGCCGCGGGGCGTGCGGATCGTGGGGCCTTTCGATCCGCTGGTGTGGGACCGCCGCCGCTTCACGCACCTGCACGGCTGGACGTACCGGTTCGAGGCCTACACCCCGCCCGAGAAGCGCACCCTGGGCTATTACGCGCTGCCGGTCTTTCAGGCGGAGCGGGCGGTCGGCTGGGCGAACCTCAGCGTGCAGGACGGCGAGCTGAAGGCCGACCTGGGCTTTCTTCCGGGGGTGCGGCGCTCTGCGGCGCTGGAGCGCGCCCTGAACGCTGAACTGGACCGTTACCGCGCCTTCCTTGGGCTGGAGGCCTGAGGGCTCAGTGTTCCTCGGCCCAGGCGGCCGCCACGGAGTCCAGCGCCTCCTGCACGCCGCTGCCGGGCGTGCGGGCCGCCTGCCGCGCCGTGGAGAGCAGGTTGATCGCCACGCCCGCCCGGTACTGCGCCTGTACCTCGGCGGCACTCAGGACCAGCCCGGCCTGCCCCAGAGCCTCCCGGTAACTCTCCAGCAGTTCAGCCTGAAGCCGGGCGCGGTCCGGCGCGGCCAGCCGCACGGCGAGCACGTGCGCGAGGTCCTCGCCGGGAATGGACGCGTGCGTCTGCCCGTAATCGATCAGGATGCCCTGCCCGTCCGCGCCCCACAGCACCTGCCCGGAATGCAGGTCCCCGTGCACCACCGTGGGCCGGTGCGCGCGGGCCAGCAGGTCCGGGAGCTGCCGGGCGGCGCCCACCACGGCGTCCCGGTGGGGGGCGTGCTGCGGCTGCCTTGCAGTCAGTGCCTCGGCCTGCTGCACCATCACTGCCGGGTCCCAGGTCCACTCGGGGGTCAGCCGCGGCCGCCCCTGGCCGTGCCAGAAGGCGTGGAACCGCGCGGCAAGACGCAGCAGGTCGTGCAGCGCCCGCTCGCGCTGCTCGTCGGTGGTGAAGGCGCCCCAGCCGCTGGTGCAGTCGGTCAGGTCGCGGGTGAGCAGGTGTGCCTTGACCCGCGCGGCGTCCAGGCCGGCGTGCAGCAGGGGGGCGTGCGGCACCGGCATGTGCGGCGCGAGGTCCCGCAGGAACGCGACCTCCCGCGCCAGCCGCCGGTACGCGCGGGCGTCCGCCCAGCCGGCCGGCAGGTACTTCAGGAACAGCGGCCCCTGCGGGCCGCCGTACCGGGCGAAGGCGGCGCCCTCACCCACCCAGGCTTCCAGCCGCCGCTGCCGGCCGGGAAACGCGGCGCGCAGCTCCCGCGGCCACGCGCGGGAGGACACGGCCGGGCCGCGCCCCTGAGCGGAGGCGAGCAGGTCGGCGGCCAGCACCCGGGCCCGGTTCAGGCGAACAGGCTCACCAGGCCGACCACGCTGCCGCCCGCCAGCCCGGCGGCGACCACCACCGCGCCCAGGCACCCGCTGCGGCGCCGCACCTGCCGGTAATGCCCGCGTCTGGCGTAATGGCCGCGGTGCCCGCTGCTGTGGCTGTGGCCCATCAGGCCGCCCAGCCCGAAGCCCCGGCCGCTGCTGCGGCTGTGCCCCATGAACCCGCCGTGCCCACGACCGCTGCGACTGAAGGAGAACCCGCCACCGGAAAATCCACTCATGCCCCAGGGTACGCGACCCGGGGCCGGGCCGTTCCCACCCGACCGGGGGCGGGCGAACCGTCATGTACTCACCTGAGGCCGCAGCGTATGATGCGGCCATCATGAGTGAACGCAAGTACTTCGGCACCGACGGCGTCCGTTCGGTGGCCGGCCAGTTTCCCCTCACGGCCGCCTGGGTGATGCACCTCGGGGCGGCGGCCGGCGAGGTCCTCAAGCGCGCCAACCCCCGCGCCAGCGTCGTGATCGGCAAGGACACCCGCCAGAGCGGCGACATGCTCGAAGCGGCCCTGGCCGCCGGCCTCACCAGCCGCGGCGTGAACGTCATCCACCTGGGCGTGCTGCCCACCCCGGGCGTGAGTTACCTGACCCGGCAGCTGAAGGCCGACGCCGGCGTGGTGATCAGCGCCTCGCACAACCCATACGAGGACAACGGCATCAAGTTCTTCGGCGCCGACGGCCAGAAACTCAGCGACACCACCGAACTGCAGATCGAGGCCGCCATCGATGACGTGCCGAACCTCCCCCCGGTCACGGGCACCGACATGGGTAACGTCACCAACTACCAGGAAGCCGAGCGGGTGTACCTGAACTTCCTCAAGGCGCACGCGCCGGACCTGACGGGTCTGAAGATCGCGCTGGACTGCGCCAACGGCGCCGCGTACCGCATCGCCCCGAAGGTGTTCCAGGCGGCGGGCGCGGACGTCTTCGCGGTGTACACCACCCCGGACGGCCGGAACATCAACCGCGGGTGCGGCAGCACGCACATGGACCACCTGCGCCTGATCGTCCGCGAGGGCGAGTACGACCTGGGCGTGGCCTTCGACGGGGACGCCGACCGCGCCCTGTTCGTGGACTCCCGCGGGAACGTGGTGCACGGGGACCACATGCTGCTGCTCAACGCCCGCGCCCGCGGCGAGACGCGTGTGGTCGCCACGATCATGACCAACATGGCCCTGGAAGCTAAACTGGGCGAGGCCGGCATTCCGCTGGAGCGCACCCAGGTCGGGGACCGCTACGTGCACGAGCGCCTGCACGAGCAGGGCCTGGCGCTGGGCGGCGAGCAGAGCGGGCACGTGCTGTTCCTGGACGTGTCGCCCACCGGGGACGGCGTGCTGACCGCGCTGCTCACGCTGGCCAGCATGAAGAAGCTGGGCACCACTCTGGACGAGCTGCACGACGACCTGGCCATGTACCCGCAGACGCTGGTGAACGTCCGCGTGAACGACAAGAAGGCCATCGCCGCCGACCCGCAGGTGCAGGAGGCCGTGGCGAACGCCGAGCTGGAACTGTCCGGGCGGGGCCGCGTGAACCTGCGCCCCAGCGGCACCGAGAACCTGATCCGCGTGATGGTGGAGGGTCAGGACGAGGCCGAGATCCACGAGATCGCCCGGGTGCTGGCCGGGGTGGTGGAGGCGCGCGGCCGCGCCTGAAATTCGCCGCGTACGATGAGGAGGCCCCGGCGCAAAGGTCGCCGGGGCCTCCTTCCTGTCCTTACTTCGCGCGGTGGGTCAGCATCTCCTCGCGGTGCACGACCTTCGCGCGGGGGCGGCCCTGTGCCTGACCGGTGCTCACCTCGTGGGCGTCCATGGCCTGCCAGTCGGCGAAGGTGTACACGTCCACGCCGCGCTCCCGCAGCAGGGCGTCCACGTCGGCGCGGGTTCCGTGCGGCGCGGTCGGCAGCCTGCCGTCCCGGGCATCCTGGAGCAGCAGGGCCACGGTGTCCGCCGCGCACTTGCGGTTCGTGCCGACCACGCCGCTGGGACCACGCTTGATCCAGCCGGCGGTGTACTCGCCGGGCCGGCCGTCCACACGGCCGTCTGTGTTGGCGATCACGCCGCGCTTCTCGTCGAAGGGCACGTCCGGCAGGGCCACACCGCGGTACCCGACGCTGCGCAGCACCATCTGCACAGGCAGCGTCTCGTACTCGCCGGTGCCGACCGCGTTGCCCCGCTCGTCCAGGCGGTTGCGTTCCACGCGCACGCCGGCCACGTTGCCCTGCCCGTCGTCCAGAATCTCCACGGGCGAGACCAGGAAGCGCAGGTGCACGCGCCGGTCCTTGCCCTCCGGCTCGCGGGCGGCGAAGTCGCGCAGGACCTCCACGTTCTTCTTCTTCACGTTGTCGGTGATGGCGGCTTCCTCGGCCTCGGTCAGGGCGATCTCGGCGGAGTTCACGACCGGTTCGCTGGCGTCCAGTTCACCGAACTCGCGCAGTTCCTTGGTGGTGAAGGCCGCCTGCGCGGGGCCGCGGCGGCCCAGGATCCACACGTCCTTCACGGGGCTGTGTTCCAGGGCGCTCAGGGCGTGCGCGGCGATGTCGGACCCGTGCAGTTCCTCCGGGGTCTTGACCAGGATCCGGGCGACGTCCAGGGCCACGTTCCCCACCCCGACCACGGCGACGCCCTGGGCGGTCAGGACCATCTCGCGGGCGGCGGCGTCCGGGTGGCCGTTGTACCAGGCGACGAACTCGGTGGCGCTCATGCTGCCGCGCAGGTCCTCGCCGGGAATGCCCAGCCGGCGGTCGCTGCTGGCGCCGACGGTGTACACCACGGCGTCGTAGTGGGCCTTCACGTCGGCGTGGGTGAGGTCCGTGCCGAATTCCACGTTGCCCAGGAAGCGCACCCTGGGGTCCTGGAAGGTCTTTTCGAAGCCCTTGGTGACGCTCTTAATGGTGAGGTGGTCGGGCGCCACGCCGTAGCGCACCAGCCCGTAGGGCGTGGGCAGGCGGTCGAACACGTCGATCTCGGCGGGCAGGTCGCCTTTGAGCATGGCTTCGGCGGCGTAGATGCCGCTGGGGCCGCTGCCGATCACGGCGACCCGCAGGGGCCGCGGTTCGGTGCTGCTGTCGGTGGGGGTGGGGCTCGTCATCCCTGCAGTCTACCGAGTGCCGGCGCGCGGCGGACATGTGGACTGGACGGGGACGGGGTCAAGAAAAACCCGCCCCGGGTGGGGGCGGGCGGGGCGGCGCGGCGTGGTTTACGCGGCGGCGATGTCGGTGAGGGCGCGTTCGTTCTTCAGGGTGATCTTGCCGTAGCCGGCGCTGATCACGCCTTCGCGGCTCAGTTCCCCGACGACCTTGGTGACGGTCTCGCGGACGCTGCCGACTGCGGCGGCCAGTTCGTCGTGGGTGGCGTAGATCATGGTCTCGCCGCTGTCGAGCTGGGTGGCCAGGGCGGTGTCCTTGAGTTCCAGCAGTTCGGCGGCGATGCGGGCGCGCAGGCGCTTGCCGACCAGGCGGTAGATGCTCTCGTAGGCGCGCTCGAGGGTGCGCACGAGGTGCGTGGTGACGACGAGGTTGTCCTCGCTGGTCATCAGGGCGGGGTTGATGACGTCCACGGCGCTGTCGGTGACGGCCTCGGCGAAGTAGGCGCGGTTCACGCCGGCCAGGGCTTCTTCCCCGAAGTACTCGCCGGGTTTGACGTAGCGCAGGGTGAGGCCGTTGCCGTCGTCGTCCATGGTGTGAACGCGGATCAGGCCGGTGTTCACGCGGTAGAGCATGTCGCTCTTGCCGGGGTAGAGGATGACGGCGCCGGGGCGGTAGGTCACGGTGTCCACGTAGGTGCGGGCCGGAGCGGTGATGGGCTGGGTCATTTGGGTCGCCTCCTGGCGTTTGGAATGGAGGGGCGGGTGCTGGTGAAGAGGGGGTCAGGGGGTTCCTGACTTGAATCACAGTGTAACGGAGATGGCGTTTTTTGTAAACAGTTTTGTTTCTTTAATAACTGTTTAGATCACAAAGGGTGGCCTGGGCAATCCGGCGTGGAAATGGCCTTGGGGACGCTGAAATCTCATCCTTTCGGGCCTCCATGCACCTCACTGCTGCCTCATTACCGGTGCCTGATCGTTCAACCTCGAACGATAGGCGAAGGCGCCACCCCGGAGGGAGGCGCCACCGTTCTTTCACGTCCGAACTGTCAGCGATCTTACTGTTCGGTCACGCTCAGAGTTCGTCCTCACGGCGGATCGGGAATGCGTCGATCACGCTGTCACGGTCGGCGATGTTGATCACCTTCACGCCCTGCGCGTTGCGGCCCGTCACACGGACCTCCTCCACGCGGGTGCGTATCACGGTGCCCTTCTCGGTCAGGACCATCAGCTCCTCGTTTCCGGCCACGCGGGCCAGCGTGACCAGCTTGCCGGTCTTCTCGGTCACGTCCAGCGTGATCACGCCCATGCCGCCGCGGCCCTTGGCAGGGTAGTCGCTCACGGGCGTGCGCTTGCCCAGCCCGCACTCGCTCACGGCCAGCAGCTCACTGTCCGCGTCGCTGCCGGGCACCAGCGCCATGCTCACCACCTCGTCCCCCTCGTTCTCGCGCAGGCGGATGCCGATCACGCCCTGCGTGGCGCGGCCGGTCGCGCGGACCTCCTGCGACTCGAAGCGCATGGCCTTGCCGTTGCGGGTCGCCAGGACCACGTGATCCCCGTCCTGCACGATCCCGACGCCGATCAGCTCGTCGCCGTCCTGCAGGTTGATGGCGATCAGGCCGGCGGACGTGATGTTGCCGTACTCGGTGATCAGGGTCTTTTTCACCACGCCGTTCTTCGTGGCGAAGATGAAGCAGCCCTCCTCCTCGAAGCCCTTCACGCTCAGCACGCTGGCGATGTTCTCCTGCTCACGCAGGCTGGGCAGCAGGTTGCGGATGTGCGTGCCCTTGGCGTCCCGGCCCGCTTCCGGCAGGTCGTAGATCTTCTCGTGGAAGACCCGGCCGCCGTCCGTGAAGAACAGCAGGTAGTCGTGCGTGGAGCCGACGAACACGCGGGTGTTGATGTCCTCCTCGCGCAGTTTCCCGCCCGACGCGCCCCGGCCGCCGCGCGACTGCGCGCGGTAGGCGTCCAGGTTGGTGCGCTTGAGGTACCCGGCCTTGGTCATGGTGATCACCATGTCCTCCACGGCGATCAGGTCCTCCTTGCCGATGTCCTCTTCCAGCACGCTGATCTGGCTGCGGCGCTCGTCGCCGTACTGGTCGCGGATATGGCGGATTTCCTTCTTGATCTCCTTCCACAGCAGGTTCTCGTCCCCGAGGATGCTGCGCAGGAAGCTGATCTGCTTCTGCAGCTCGTCGTACTCGCTCTGCAGGCGGTCGCGTTCCAGGCCCACCAGGCGCTGCAGGCGCATGTCCAGGATCGCCTGCGCCTGGATCTCCGACAGCCCGAAGCGGGCCATCAGGCCGTCGCGGGCCTCGGCGCCGGTGTTGCTGGCGCGGATCAGGGCGATGACCTCGTCGATGTAGTCCAGCGCCTTGAGCAGACCTTCCAGGACGTGGGCACGTTCCTCGGCCTTGCGCAGGTCGTAGCGGGTGCGGCGGGTCACCACGTCCTGGCGGTGATCCAGGAAGTAGCGCATGGTGTCGATCAGGGGCAGCACGCGCGGCTCACCGTTCACGATGCTGAGGTTGATGATCGTGAAGGTGCCCTGCAGCTGGGTGTACTTGTACAGCTGGTTCAGAACCAGGGTGGGAATCGCGCCGCGCTTGAGTTCCACCACGATGCGCACCGGGTCCTTGCGGTCGGACTCGTCACGCAGGGCGCTGATGTCCGGGATCTTCCCGGCCTTGTACATCGCGCTGATCGTCTGGATCAGGTTGGTCTTGTTCACCTGATACGGGATCTCGCTGATGATGATCTGGTTGCGGCCGTTCTTCTCCTCGATGCGGGCCTTGCCGCGCACCTTCAGGCCGCCGTGCCCGGTCGCGTACGCCTCGCGGATGCCGGCCTTGCTGATGCGGCCGCCGGTGGGGAAGTCCGGGCCCTGCACGTGTACGAGCATCTCGTCCAGCGTGATGTCGGGCTTGTCGATCACGGCCAGCAGGCCGTTGCAGATCTCAGTGAGGTTGTGGGGGGGGATGTTGGTCGCCATGCCCACCGCGATGCCCGAGGCGCCGTTGATCAGCAGGTTCGGCACGGCCGAGGGCAGCACGCTGGGTTCCACGGTGGTCTCGTCGTAGTTGGGCTTGAGGTCCACCGTTTCTTTTTCCAGGTCGGCCAGGACTTCCTCGGCGACCTTGGTCATGCGCGCTTCGGTGTAGCGCATGGCGGCGGGCGGGTCGCCGTCGATGCTGCCGAAGTTCCCCTGCGGGTGCACCATCGGGTAGCGCATGTTCCACCACTGGCCCAGGCGGACCATGGCGTCGTAGATGCTGCTGTCGCCGTGGGGGTGGTATTTCTTCATGACCTCGCCGACGACGGAGGCCGACTTGGCGTGTTTCTGGTTGCTGTACAGCCCTTCGAGCTGCATGGCGTACATGATGCGGCGCTGCACGGGTTTCAGGCCGTCGCGGACGTCGGGCAGCGCCCGGTCCACGATCACGTTCATGGCGTAATTGATGAAGTTGGTCTTGACTTCGCTGGTGATGTCAACGGGATGGATTCCGGTCATATGGCTCCAGTCTGTGAGAGGTTTTCGCGGGCGTCTGGCAGGGGTGCCAGGGTGGCTTGCAGCCTATCACAAATTATGTTCCTAGCGTAATGGGTACGCTCTGCTCAACCCGTACAGTATACCTCAAATCCCGCCCCAGCACGCCATTCGCCTGCCACGACACGGCACCCAGCCCCCCGCCCGCCACACCCGACGGGTGCATCCGCCCCCCCAAGGCCCCCGGCGCGCCGTATCATCAGACCTGATGCTGGAACACCTGACCCAACTCCTCGCGGACGTCGACGGCGCCTGGGCCACCGCCATCGGCGGCGTCGACGGCCTGCTCGTCGAAGGCCACACCCAGACCGGCGAGGACCTCAACCTCCTCGTCGCCGAGCACGCCGGGCTCCTGCGCGCCGCCCAGCACGCCTACACCCACACCCTCACCGGCGGCGACACGCGTGAACTGTACCTGCGCGGCGAACGCCTCAGCGTGTACCTGCAGCCCATCAACCCCAACTTCTTCATCCTGATCGCCCTGGACGCCCGCAGCAACCTCGGGCAGGCCAGGCTGTACGGCCGCGCCGCCGCCCGCAAACTGGAGGCGTTCCTGTGAGAATCGACGCCCTGCGCTCCTTGCCCGGCGTCATCGCCGCCGCCCTCGTCGGCCCCGACGGCCTCGCCCTCGATAGCCACGGCGAAGGCGGCGACGTGCTCGCCGCCGAACTCGCCAGCCTGCGCACCACCCTGGACCGCACCGGCCGCCGCCTCGGCGCCGGCGAGGTCACCCGCATCGCCTTCACCAGCGAACGTGTGGAGGTCGTCGCCGTGACCAGCGGGCAGTTCCTGCTCGGCGCCGCCATGCTGCGCGGCAGCGACACCCGCGCCACCCAGCAGGCCCTGGCGCGCATCGCCCTCGACCTGCGCGACCTGCCCAGGAACGACGCGTGATCGCGCCCCTCCTGGCCGTGCGCGGGGTGCATCACGTCGCCCTGGTCAGCGCCAGCGGCGAGGTGCTGACCAGCAGCGGCAACGGCGTTCTCAGCGACCCGGACGTGCAGGGCCTGGTGTCCGCCGCGCGGGCTGTGATCGGCAGCCTGAAAACCGCCGTGGGCGGCGAACGCTGGAACGAACTGCTCCTGGACCTGGAAAGCGGGCCCATGCTGCTGCTTCCGCACGGCGATCAGGTGCTGCTCGTGGCGTTCGACGAGGTCAGTAACCTGGGCCGCGTCCGCTTCACCGCCCGCAAACAGCTCGGCGAAGACTGAAGCCCCTCCGGCTCCCCGGCGCGCTCCTGACCTGGGGGCGCGCCGCATTCGTGCCCGCCGGGACCATCCCCGGCCGCGGATGGGCTAGCGTACTCCCCATGCAAGACCGCCCCCGTCGCCTGCGCCGCACGCCCGCCCTGCGCGCCCTGACCCGCGAGGTCCGGCTCCACCCCGAACAGTTCATCCACCCCATCTTCGTGCACGAGCAGGAAGGGGAGACCCCGATCGCCACCATGCCCGGCGTGAGCCGTCACAGCATCGCCGGGGCCGTGCAGCAGGCCCGCACGGCACTCGCCCTGGGCATTCCCAGCGTGATCCTCTTCGGCATTCCCGACCACAAGGACGCCCTGGGCACCCAGGCCTACGCCGACGACGGAATCATCCAGCGCGCCACCCGCGCCATCAAGGCCGAGGCTCCCGGCGTGACCGTCATCACCGACACCTGCCTGTGCGAGTACACCGACCACGGCCACTGCGGCCCCCTGTGCGAGATCCCGCACGTGCAGGGCCCGGACGCCTGGACCGTGGACAACGACCCCACCCTGGACCTCCTGGCGCGCACTGCGGTCTCCCAGGCGCGCGCGGGCGCCGACGTGGTCGCCCCCAGCACCATGATGGACGGCATGGTCGGCGCCATCCGCGCCGCGCTGGACGAGGCCGGGTTCACGCACACGCCGATCATGAGCTACGCCGTGAAGTACGCCAGCGCCTACTACGGCCCCTTCCGCGACGCCGCCGGCAGCACCCCCAGCGTCGGCAACCGCGCCACCTACCAGATGGACCCCGCTGGCGGGCACCGCGAAGCCCTGAGAGAAGCGCGCCTGGACGTGCAGCAGGGCGCCGACACCCTGATGGTCAAACCCGCGCTGGCGTACCTGGACGTCCTGAAGGTCCTGCGCGACGAGTTCGACCTGCCGGTCATCGCGTACAACGTCAGTGGCGAGTACAGCCTGATCAAGGCCGCCGCGCAGCTCGGATTCATGGACGAGCGCCGCACCGTCCTGGAAACGCTGACCAGCATCCGCCGGGCTGGCGCGGACGCGATCATCACCTACCACGCCCTGGACGCCGCCCGCTGGCTCCGGGAGGACCACGCATGAGCACCGTGCCCGACCCCCTGCACATCGACTGGATTCCCACCGCGCTGTGGCCCGGCCGGCTGGGCCTCACGCAGGCGCCCGGACAGCCCGGCCGGGACATGGCGGCCGACATGGCCGCCCTGGCCCGCGAGGGCACGAACGTCCTGGCCCCGCTGCTGCTGGACGAGGAATTCAGCCGGCTGGGCATGAACGACTACCACGCCCAGGCAGAGGCGCGCTCCCTGACCGTCGCCTCCTGCCCCATCCAGAACGGCAGTGTCCCCGACGACCAGACCGCCTTCGCCGCCTATGTGGACGAACTGATGGACCAGCTGCTCGACGGCCGGAACCTGGTCCTGCACTGCCGGGGCGGGGTGGGCCGCGCCGGTCTGGTCGCCGCGTGCCTGCTGGTGCAGGCGGGGATGCCGGCCGACGCCGCCACCGACCTCGTGCGCGCCACGCGGCACCCCAGCGCCCTGGAGAACGCGGCTCAGGTACAGTTCCTGCACGACTTCGAGGACCGCCTGACCCGCCGCTGAACGCTGGCCGGGCCTGCCCCCCATTCAGGGGGGTGGGTCTTTTTTTGTCCCTGGAACGCGGGTTCTCGCCTCCCCGCTCACAGGCGGCCCTCCTTTAATTGAAGGCCTGTAAGAAAACTGTTAGGTTCAAACCACCAGACATTCCCGCCTGCCCCCGGCCCCTGCGCTCCGGGCAGCGGCCTGTTTCCTGCCACGGGATGGCCCGTGGCCCGCCCTTCTCCTGTACCGAGAGGTCACGCATGAAACAGCACCATGCCCGCTTCACCCTTCTGATCGGTCTGGGCCTCACCCTCGCCGCCTGCGGCCAGCCCGCCGCGCCCACCGAGACCATGACCGCCCAGGCGCGGGGCAGCACCCTCCCCACGCTGGGCACCCTGGCCCCCGGCAAACGCCAGGAGCTGAACCAGAACCTCAGGGTGAACGTCGTGTTCGTCGGGTACGAGCAGGGCAGCGGCCCCCAGCAGATCAGCACCGACACCTTCAAGGCGCAGCTCCCCCAGAGTTACCGCACCGTGCGCCGCTACCCGGCCTTCTACGGCCTGCCGGCCGACATGGGCATCAACTTCACGTACGACTACAACGTCGTGTACGCCGACCAGACCTACGAGGACCGCTTCTTCGACTTCCTGAAGACCAGCGCCACGCCCGCTCCCCTGACCCTCTTCCAGGAGGCGTACAACAAACAGGCTTACCCCCCCGAAGCCACCGATTCGGACGCCACGAACATCGCCCGCACCATCACCGACACGGTCGCCATCGACGCGCCCAGCACCGAGAAATGGCTGGCGAACAACGCCCCGGCCGGCGTGGACACCACCCAGTACACCGTGTACTTCATCAACTGGTACGGCCGCAGCGACTACCAGGACCACGTGTACACCAAGACCGGCGAACCCGACCCGGACACCGGCTTCGACTTCGGGCTGCTGAACTCCCGCAAACTGATCGCCTGGGGCGGCACGCCCAGCGACGACGAGGAAACCGGAGCCGGGCAGAAAGCGAACGCCCGCGTGTGGTTCCACGACCTCTCCGCCGGGCCCGAAAGCTGGACCAGCAACTGGGACATCACGAACACCGACGTGGACGGCAACGACGTCGCCGACTACCGCCTGCCGCCCGTGTGGGAGTACGGCAGCACCAAGGCCACCTACCGGCCCTTCACCGACCTGTCCGGCGACCTGGGCAAGGTCACCCGCTACGCCGCCATCAACCTGCTGTTCACCGCCAGCCCCCTGTACAGCCCCGCCATCTCCCCGCCCGCCCTGCCCCGCCACATCGACCTGGACGTCACCATCTTCCAGGGCGAGGCCGGATTCGACGCCACCACCCTGCTCAAACCCGACCTGTTCAGAGCCGAACTGCAGGACCTCCAGCCGAACACGCAGTTCAGCGTGGACGTGGACAGTGCCCCCTTCGACGGCCGGCTGCTGGAGGTCTACAAGTGCTACCTGGAAGGCAGCTCCTGCTACGGGAACGCCATCAGCAAGGCCGGGTACGGGGACCTGTTCAAGTACCACAACAGCCGCATCACGCAGTACCTCGAAGGCGACGGCGACTACGAACTGCCCATCTTCGCCTACCACGCCGGCGAGCTGGACATCCCCTTCCTGGGCATCGCGGACGACAACTACGCCGACGGCACCCAGAGCTACGTGTGGGGCGCCGACAACGCCGCCACCCGTCAGCGCTACGGCCTGACCACCACCCTGATCCACGAGGTCGGCCACCACCTCGGCATGTCCCACCCCCACGACGGCTACGACAGCGAGACCGGCCTCGACTACGGCGGGTACGACGAATTCACGTACGCGAACGTCGCCGACGAATCCAACAGCATGATGAGCTACATCGACCTGAACTGGGACTTCAGCCAGTTCGACCGCGACAACATGAACCGCTACCTGACCAGCGTGTACCTGAACCAGGCCAACAACCTGCTCGCCAAACTGGCCACCAGCAGCAAGGCCGGCGGCCTCACTGCCGCCCTGACCACCGCCGATACTGCCGCCGCCAGTGCCCTCAGCGCGTACGCCGCCATGAACTACGCCGGCGCCGTGAAACAGGCCCACACCGCCTACTTCACCGTGCTCGACGCCATGACCGCCGCCGGCATCAAGGTCGAGCCGCAGGCCTGGCCCGCGGACTACAAGGCCAAGTCCGGCAACCCGCGCTTCGTGGACACCGTCAACTACCTGCGCAACCTCCCCTGAGCCCACCCGGAAACGAAGAAGGCCCCGCTTCGGCGGGGCCCATTCCTGTACCGGACGTCAGTTCAGCACGGCCGTGGGCCCACCGGCACCTGCCCGCGCCCCCCACGCCGCCCGGATCGCCCCCACGACCTCCGCCTCGTTCTCCAGCGGGGCCGTGAGCAGCAGCGCCTTCCTCCCGTTCACCAGCGTGAAGGCCAGCCCCCGCCGCCGGTCCGCCGTGCCGTCCTCCGTCCCGATCTCCCGGATCTCCTCCCAGGCCAGCTGCATCTCCCGGCCCGAGAACACCTGCGGGTCCGAATGGAAAAAGCGCAGCCCCTCGGACCGCACCAGCGGCGGCGTGCCCAGCATGGCCCGGCCCACCCACACCACGTACGGCAGGTACAGCGCCGCGCCCAGCACCACCCAGCTCACCAGGCCCTCCGTCTGCCCGGACAGGGACAGCCACAGCGCCACCACCGTCAGGCCCAGCAGCACCACCATGGACACCTGCTGCATCCGCACGAACGCCCCCCTGTACACCCCGACCACCGGCAACACCGTCATGCCCGGCAGCCTACCAGCCCGCCGGGCCCGGCCCGCATGAAGTGACCCGCACGGCGCCTCCCATCTGCCCGCCGCCCCGCGCGCGTACACTGACCCCACCATGAAACCCGCCCCGCTGCTGCTCGGCACGGCGCTCCTCGCCCTCCTCAGCGCCTGCGCCCCCACCCTTACCGCCTCTCACCCCGGCCGCATCGTGAACACCACCACCGGCCAGGAAGGCACCGTGCAGTTCCTCCTCGGCAGCCTGACCCCCCAGGCCGCCGGCGCCACCGGCCCGGACAACGTCGTCATCACCATCGGCGCCGACACGTACACCGGCCGCACCGTCCTGCTGGACGCGGGCAGTACCGCCCCGCCACCCTACGGCTTCAGCGTCGCGTTCGGCGGCAGCACCGGCACGCAGGGCAGCGGCGTCGGCTGGAACGTCGGTTACGGCCCCAGACCCGCCCCGCCCCAGGCCACCCTGAAGACCGGGAACCTGATCGCCCGCACCGCCAGCACGCCCACCCGCACGCTCACCTGCACCCTGACCGTGGACTCCGCCGGGCGCGGCATCGGCGAGTGCACCGACCAGACCGGCGTGAAGTACGCCCTCCAGTTCTGACCGGGAGTGAAGCGGGCCCCGCCTCCAGCCGGGCGGAAATCGCGTCTGAACCCGTGACGCGGGCCGGCAGCCAGAAGAGGAGAGGGGGCAGAGGAGACCCATCATCGTCTGCCTGTGCGGCAGCGTCCGCTTCCTTGAGGCGTTCGATCAGGCCAGCCTCCGCGAGACTCTCGCCGGCCGCATCGTCCTCCGCGTGGGCAGCCACCGCCAGAAGGATGAGGACGCCCTCTCTCACCTGACCGACGGGGAACGGGCCGCGGCCCTCGACCACCTCGCCGCGCTGCACCGCCACAAGATCGACCTGGCCGACGAGATCCTCGTCATCAACACTGGGGGCTACACCGGCCCCAGCACCCGGGCAGAAATCGCCTACGCCCGAGCACGCGGCAAGACGATCCGGTGGTTGGAAGAACAGCCCGCTGACTGACCACAGGAACAGCGTAAAAAGGAGGACCGCCCAGCCAGGACGGCGGGCGGTACTTTCCTTGATCAGCTGGCTGAACTCGCTGGATGGGCACTCCGCGTTGGGTGACTCCACTCGTCCGCGGGCGGCCGCTCACTCATCGTGACCAATGGACGTCGGCGGACCTGCTCGTCAGGCCTGCTGGAACATCACGGCGCGCTTGACCTGCTCGATCAGGTCCGTAATCGGAATCTCCCGCGGGCAGGCTTCGGTGCAGTTATACGCGGTGCGGCAGCGCCACACGCCGGTGTTCTGGTTCATGATGTTCAGGCGCTGCTGCGTGGCCTCGTCGCGGCTGTCGAAGATGAAGCGGTGCGCCTGCACGATCGCGGCCGGACCGAGGTAGCTGCCGTTCACCCAGAAGATCGGGCAGGACGTGGTGCAGCACGCGCACAGGATGCAGTTGCTGGAGTGCGCCATGAGTTCCGCGTCCGCTTCACTCTGGTAGCGTTCGGCGGCCGGGGCGGGCGACTCGTTGATGAAGTACGGCATGATCGCCTTGTACGAGTCGAAGAAGGGTTCCATGTCCACCAGCAGGTCGCGTTCGACCTTCAGGCCGCGGATGGGTTCCACGGTGATGGTCCCGCCGGCTTTCGCCACGTCCCGCACCAGCGTCTTGCACGCCAGGCGGTTGCGGCCGTTGATAAGCATGGCGTCACTGCCGCAGATGCCGTGCTGGCAGGAGCGGCGGAAGGTGAGGCCGGTGTCCTGGTACCACTTGATCTCGTTCAGGACGTCCACGATGCGGTCGGTGGGCTGGGCCTGCACGGCGTACGTTTCCCAGTGGGCTTTCTTGTCCACTTCGGGATTGAAGCGCAGGATCTTCACGTTCAGTTTCACGAGCTGCACGCCGCCGGCCGGGGCCTGGGTCAGCTCCGGGGTCGGGGTCGTGGGCTCGACTTGGGTCTGGGTCATGGAGGAGGCTCCTTTGGTCCGGGAGGTGTCAGTACACGCGGGGTTTGGGCTCGAAGGACCGCGTGAAGCCCTTCAGGGACACATCCTTATAGCCGATAATGACGTTCCCGGGGTTGTTCAGGTCACGATAGGCCATGGTGTGCTTCAGCCAGTTCGTGTCGTCGCGCTCGGGGTAGTCCTCGCGGTCGTGCGCGCCGCGCGACTCGGTGCGGTTCACGGCGCTGCTCGCCATCGCCTCGGCGCAGTCCAGCAGGAAGCCGAGTTCCATCGCCTCGATCAGCTCGCTGTTGTACCGGCGGCTGGGATCGCTGACGCCCACGTTCTGGTAGCGGGCCTTGAGTTCCTGAATGATGCCGACCTGCTTCTGCATGTCCGGGCCGTTGCGGAAGATGCCGACGTTGTTCATCATCGACTCCTGCAGCTCCTTGCGGATCGCGGCGGCGTTGTCGGTGCCCTTGCTGGCGCGCAGCGCGTCGAACATCTCGCGGCTCTCGCGCTCGGGGTCCAGTGGCATATCGGGGAACTCCACCTGCCTGGCGTACGCGGCGGCGGCCATCCCGGCGCGGCGGCCGAACACCACGAGATCCCCCAGGCTGTTCGTGCCGAGGCGGTTGGCGCCGTGCAGCGACACGCACGCCTGCTCCCCGGCCGCGTACAGGCCCTCCACGCTGCCGCCCATGCCGTCCGTCAGGCACAGGCCGTTCAGGTCGGTGGGAATCCCGCCCATCGCGTAGTGCGCCGTCGGCTGCACCATCACGAGATCCTTGACCGGGTCCTGCCCCAGGTACGTGCGGGCCAGGTCCGTGATCTCCGCGAGCTTCCCTTCGATCACCTCGCGCGGCAGGTGGGTCAGGTCGATGTGGATGGCGTCCTTGTCGATCCCCACGCCGCGGCCCTCGCGGATCTCGGTGGTCATGCTGCGGGCCACGATGTCACGCGGCGCGAGGTCCTTGATGGTCGGCGCGTACCGCTCCATGAAACGCTCACCGCTGCTGTTGCGCAGGATGCCGCCCTCACCGCGGATGCCTTCCGTGACCAGGATGCCCAGTTTCGCCAGGCCGGTCGGGTGGAACTGGTAGAACTCCATGTCCTCCAGCGGCAGGCCCTTGCGGTAGTAGATGCTCATCAGGTCGCCCGTCAGGGTCAGGGCGTTGCTGGTGATCTTGAACACGCGCCCGTACCCGCCGGCCGCCAGGATCACGGCCTTCGCGTGGAAGGTGTGCAGTTCCCCGCTGGCCAGGTCGTACGCCACCAACCCGCGGCAGCGGCCGTTCTCGATCAGCAGGTCCGTGACGTGGTACTCGTTGAAGAACATCGTCCCGGCCTTCACGTTCTGTTGGTACAGGGTCTGCAGGATCATGTGACCCGTGCGGTCCTTCGCGTAACAGCTGCGCTCCACGGCCGCCTTCCCGAAGTCCCGGGTGTGCCCCCCGAACTTGCGCTGCGCAATCTTGCCGTCCGGCGTGCGGCTAAACGGCAGGCCCATGTGCTCCAGTTCGTACACGGCGTCGATGATGTCCTTGCTGAACACCTCGGCGGCATCCTGGTCGGTCAGGTAGTCACCGCCCTTGACGGTGTCGAACATGTGCCATTCCCAGTGGTCCTCGGCCACGTTCCCGAGGGCCGCGCCGATCCCGCCCTGCGCGGCGCCCGTGTGCGACCGCGTGGGGTACAGCTTGCTGATGCAGGCGACCGAAGCGCCACCTTTCGCGGCGTACAGCGCGGCCATGAGCCCCGCGCCCCCCGCACCGACGACCAGAACGTCATAACGATGATGCATGAAGTATCCTCTTTGCTCTCAGAAAAACAGGTGAAGCGAAACCGGCCAGCAGCGGCCGGTTCAGATGACGAACAGCCCGATCGTCCCAAACGCGAACAGCGCCGCGATCACACTGAAAAACGCCATCTTCACCCAGGCGCGGTCCGGCCGGGACCGGATGTAATCCTCGATCACGTACCGCGCGCCGTTCGCGCCGTGCATCAGGCCCAGCGCCAGAATCAGCCAGTCGTACAGCTTCCACGCCGGATTCCCCAGCTTCGCCACGACCGCGTCGTAAATCGCGTCCGACTCGGACACCTGAATGAACGTCATGTACACGTGCCCCAGCACCAGGAACATCAGCACCAGACCACTCAGGCGCATGAAGATCCACCAGTTCAGTTCAGCATTGCTGTGCGCCTGCATGCGGGCGTCCGTGAGCGTGCGAGCGCGAATCATCAGTACCCTCCCAGGATGCGCGGAATGTTCACCCAGGCGGTATACGCCACGGCCAGCACCGTGATCGCCAGCACCACGTACCACAGCTGACGCTGCAGCCGCACGCCCCATCCCGTAAAGTCCATCAGGATGATCCGCAGTCCGTTGAACGAGTGATACACCACCGCCGCCACCACACCAATCAGGCCCACACGGAACGGCCACAGGTCGTACGTCTCGTGAATGCGCATGTACGCCCGCTCACCGAAAATCATCGACCCGATGCTCACCACGTGCAGCATCAGGTACAGCAGGATCGCCATCCCGGAAATGCGGTGGAACAAAAACGCCCACTGCCCCTCTCTGCCTTTGTACATCCGTCAAGCCTCCTCAACTGTCCAACGACCGCCCCGACCACCTCGAAAGTCCGTTTCAGTCGCGGCGGGGGGCCATACTTCACCCCACCTTTACAGACCCATCAAAGATAACACCGCACGCCAAAACACACACCAAACGCACGCCTGAACCCGTCCCGCCCAGCCAGCCCATACCCGCCTCATACCCGCCCGCTACCCTCCCCCCATGACCCCCCAGCCCCCCACCAAACCCACCATGACCCGCCAGGAAGAACTCCAGTACCACCGCCGCCTCATCCTCGGCCTCATGAGCACCCTCGAAGCCAAAGGCCTCCTCACCCCCACCGAAATCAACGTCATCATCGGCGCCGCCCAGCAGTCTGCCCTTCAACCCGCGCCCACGCAAACACCAAAGAAATCCTCCAAAGCAACGCCGGACGCCGTGCCCGTCATCGACCTGAAGATGGAGTGAGGTTCGAAGGTGAATATCAAATAGAAGGCCGGAGCCTCCAAAATGGGGCTCCGGCTTTCAATGGAAGTGCGGTTATCGAATGACGCGCAGATACTCGGGGTCGGGACTCGTTGCTCCGGTCGTCGAGCCGCTTCCGAAGGTCACCGCGACACCAGATACAGGCGCTAGGGCGATGGCGTGGTACTGCATGCGCAGCGCAGTGCTGGACCGGTCGAGCAGCGGCGTTTCCATTAGAGTGCCGTCCGTCAGGTTCATCCGCACCAGAGTGTCGCTCCGGATGAACCACGCCACGCTGCTGCTTTCCACGGCCGCCTGAACGTAGCCGCCGGACTCGTTGGCGACATTCCCGATGTTCACTTCCTGCACGACCTGTGCGGTCACCGGGTCGAGGCGCAACAGGCGGGCCCGCATGCCGCTGTGGGCCAGCCATACGTTTCCAGCCCGGTCCAGCAGCCAGAAGCGCGCCGTCTCACCCGCCGCGGTGTTGAGGACCGGATCACTGGAGACCGTGGCTTTACCGGTCGCGGCCGTGACCGACACCAGCCGGCCATCCGCCGCGATGAACAGAATGTGCTGGCCGTCTCCACTGCGGCCCACGGGGACAGCGGTGTTCGCGCTGACAGGCGTCGCGACTGCCGTGACCGTACCTGACACCGGGTCCACATTCACCAGGGACGGCTGGTTGAATCCGTCGAAATTCATCAGCCAGGCCCGGCCAGTCGCGTCCACCGTGAAATTGGTGGACAGCGAGAACGAGGACACGCCGGTGTAGGAGCGGATGGTCGTCCCCTCCACGCGATAGAGGCCGCCACCGCTGCCCCACACCGAGCCATCCGGGCCCACCTGGACGTGCTTGATAAGCCCCCCGCCTGTGATCCGTCCGGCCAGTGCGGTCCCCTGAATTTTCAGGAAGCTGCCCTGTTGTGCTCCCCAAAGGTCACCCTGATTGCTGCTCGTCAGGGAAGGGACGGTGCCCAGGTTGCCCAGCGCGGTGCGCGGCGGCAGGACCTGCACCATCACCTTCGCCTCCTCGCGGACCTTACCGACCTGTCCCATCAGCGTGATCTCGTATTGACCGGGCGCCAGGGTGGCCGGCACCGTGACCGGAATGTTCTGCACGGCGTTGTTCGCCGTGACTTCAGTGGGGTTGCCCGTGATGCCGGAGGTGCCTCCGAGCACGTTGACCGGAACCCGCGTATCCGAGCTGATGCTGCCGCCTACGATCACCGGGAGGTCCTGCGTTTCGCCAGCCACCAGGGTCGGCGCTCCCATATCCGCGTACGCCCGGAGGCTGAAGCCGGGGCGAGCGACATTCAGCTGTGCCTCGCCGCCCCCGACCGTTCGCCCGGCCCCGTCGGTCACGGTCACGCCGAAGGGGGCGTTCACGACGCTGGCTCCGGTGAAGTCGAAGGTGAGTGTGGTGGAAATGAGCTGAGCTTTGAGCGAGGCGGCGCCCAGACGTTCGTCCCCACTGAGTCTGCCCTGCGCGGTGAGTTTGGGCAGGGCAGGCAGCGTGAAGCTGCTGGGCGAGACACTCAGACCGGGGAAATCAGTGGTGAGGTTCACCGTGCCGGAGTACCCACCCACCTGAATGAGTTTCGCGGTGACCGTGACAGGCTGATCGGTCGAGATGGAGACCGGGTCCGCCTCGATGACCACGGCGACTTCCGGCTCGATTCCCAGGAAGGTCAGGGTGACCTGAGCGTCGGCGCTGGCATTTTTCAGACTGCTCTGAAGGCCCGTGCCCGACTGGACGAGTGCGTTCCAGCCCTTCGCCACGTTGATATCCACCGACTGGACGAGCACGGAGCCGTCCGACAGCTTGATGTTGCAGCTGCCCTTGAAGCTGAACGCCGAATCCGCGTACAGCCGGGCCACCATCGGCTCCGGCAGGCCCCGATCGGCCCCTCCGACGACCGCCTCGTACACCTGGCCCAGCAGGTCGCCCTGAGTGCCGTAGGCCGTATAGAGGGTGTTGAAGAGGGTGCGGGCAGCCGGGTTGGAGTTCGTGCCGGTGCAGCCGTCCACGAACTGACCCGTGACGAGGTCCGCGGAGCCGGGGGTGAGGGTGCCGAGGGCTGTGCCGGCTGTGTTCTTCGGCAGCAGGATTTCACCGAAGAAGGTGCTGCGGGTGCTGCCGATGTACATGCTGTCCAGGGCGAAGTCGGTGCCCACGACCAGTCCGCTGACCTTGGTGCTGTCGAGCGGGACGATCCTGGGGTCGGTAGCGGCAGGCGGTTTGGGCGGTTCCGGGGGTTGGGGTTGAGGGCAGGCGGTCAGCAGCACGGTCAGGCCGATCAGGGCCGAAGTCAGGGGAAAGCGTTTCATGTCAGCTCAGAATTCTAATTCGCTCGTTTTGTTTTTGCATGCAGAAATGACTTCCAGGTCGGCATTCATGAAAATCCCGTCAGGTCCGGATCGGATTACATTTCCTTTATCTGAAACGGCTGTCCCCTTGTCACCCGTCTACACCTGTGCCTCCTGGCTGCCGCCCGGTGCCTCTACACTGCCGGCATGTTCAGCGCGCCGCCACGACCAGGTGGGTCCATGAAGGACCTTCTTCTTCGTTGGGGGCGTTGAGCGCGGTCCCTGCGTTCCGTTCGCCCCCCGGCAGCCCAAGTGGTGACCGGGGGGCGAACGTTTGGCGCAGGCACCCTGGGAGGCGTGTGGAATGGGAATGACCATCGCGGAAAAGATTCTGGCGGCCCGCAGCGGGCAGGAGCGGGTCGTGCCGGGGCAGTTGATCGAGTGCGCGACCGACTGGGTGCTGTGCCATGAGATCACCACGCCGGCAGCCCTGAGGATGCTGGAGGAACGCGGCATGAACCGGGTGTTCGACCCCTCGCGGATCGTGGCGGTGCCGGACCACAGCGTGCCGGCGATGAACATCAAGGCCGCGAAGATGTACCAGAAGCTCAAGTCGTGGGTGCAGGAGCAGGGCATCGAGCATTTCTTCGACGTGGGCCGGGGCGGGATCGCGCATGTGGTGCTGGAGAACACGGGTCTGGTCAAGCCGGGGCAGACGCTGGTGTCCGGGGACAGCCACACCTGCAACGCGGGGGCCCTGGGGGCGTTCGCGACGGGCGTGGGGAGCACGGACCTGGCGGGCGCGATCTACGCGGGGAAAGTGTGGTTCAAGGTGCCGGAAACCATGCTGATCCGCGTGACGGGCCGCACGCAGCCGGGGGTGACGCCGAAGGACATCGTGCTGGAGGTGATCCGGCGGATCGGGGCGGACGGCGCGAACTACATGGTGATGGAGTGGGTCGGGGACTACATCGACGCGCTGGACATGGAGGGCCGTTTCACGCTGACGAACATGGCGATCGAGGCGGGCGGGAAGACCGGGATCGTGGCGGTGGACGACGTGACCCGGGCGTTCCTGGCCGAGCGGGGCGTGACGCCGGGTGAGTACACCGAGTACGCCAGTGACGCCGACGCGGCGTACAAGGTGGTCATCGAGGTGGACGCCTCTCAGGTGCAGCCGACGGTGGCGTACCCGCACATTCCCAGCAACGGGCGCGTGGCGGGCAGCGACCGGGTTGCGGTGACGCACGCGTACGTGGGGAGCTGCACGAACGGCCGCATCAGCGACCTGCGGGACGTGGCGCGCATCCTGCGCGGGCGGAAGATCGCCGACGGCGTGCAGATGATCGTGGTGCCGGCCACGCAGGCCATCTGGAAGCAGGCGGCGCAGGAGGGCCTGCTGGAGGTCTTCGTGGACGCCGGCGCGAGCGTGAGCTACCCGAGCTGCGGCGCGTGTCTGGGCATGCACAGTGGCGTGCTGGGGCCGGACGACGTGTGCATTTCCAGCAGCAACCGCAACTTCGTGGGCCGGATGGGCGACCCGAGCGCGCAAATCTACCTGGCGAGCCCGGCGACCGTGGCGGCCAGTGCCGTGGCCGGGTTCATCAGCGACCCCCGCGCGTACAACGACGCCGGCCAGGCGGCCGACTGAGATGCCCTTCACGCCGGCTCGGTAAGCTGAACGCATCATGGGAGAAGCGAAACGCCGCAAGCAACTGGGCCTGATGCCCACCGTCCACCCCTTCGAGGCCCGCATGGCCGAGGACGGGGGCATCACCCTGACCCGCGCGCCCGAAGACGCCCGGCTGCGGGAACAGATCACGGACGCCCTGCGGCTCTCGCAGCCGTACGGCCCGGCGTGGGCCAGCGAGTACCGCACGAACTACGTGATGGCCGGCCGGCCCGACGCGTTCCTGGAGACGGCGGCGGACGTGGAGGCCATTCCCGTTCCGGCGCACCGCCGCTTCGCGGGGGACCTGGTGCTGGGCAAGGCAGGCGCCGAAACGGCCGGCGTGAGCGTCCCCGTGCCGGGCGGCAGCGTGCGCCTGCGTGAGCAGCAGCACTCCTTCGATGGGGAGCGCTGGGAGAGCTTCCCGTCGAACGCCGACCCGCGCCGCGCGCTGGAGTACCTGATGCAGCACCCGGCCGTGCAGGAGCGGGGCGAGGTGGTCGCCACCTTCCGCGCCGAACACTGGCCGGAGGGCCGCATCGACATCGAACCCGACCCGCCCGAGGAACTGCTGGACCTGCTGGAGTCCGTGACCCGCGAGTGGCACGGCGAGACCCCGGAGGACTGGCTGGACTCGCACCGGGGCCTGCTGGAACAGGGCGGCGAGGAGCCCGAGGATGACCTGCCCGTGCCGGTCGCGCGGCGTCTGGTGCTGGAACTCCGCAGACCGGCGCCGCTGCTCTCGCCGCTGAGTCTGGCGTTCGCCACGCGCGGGAACGTGGAATTCCACCCGGTGACCGCGCAGTCCAGCTACTCCCTGGACGGCGAGAACTGGCTCAACTACGGCGACGGCGAGGACGCCGAACCCGCCCCGGACGGCCTGATGGCCGAACTGCAGAACTTCCTGGACATCGCCACCGTGACCGTCACCGTGCACGCCGACGGCCGCGTGCAGTGGGCCGACGGTGACATCCCCGAAGAGCACCAGGACAGCCTGAAGGCCGACCTGACCCAGTCCACCGGCGCCGGGAACGCGGCCGCCTGGGCGGAGTGGACGACCCACCTGTTCACCGACACCTTCGCCGGGGAACTGGAGGTGCCGGAAGGGGAGACGCTGCCCGTGCCGGTCGCCGTGAAACTCGACATTCCCAAGGACGCCCTGGGCGACCCGGACCCCCTCGCGCAGACCTTCATGGAGTCCGAGGTGACCTTCAACGGCCAGGACTGGCGCGACCTGTACAGCGAGGAACTCCCCGAAGAACTGCAACCCTACGCCGCCGGGCAGGGCGCGAACTGACCGGAACGGCCCCCCGGCCCACCCGCCGCGCTTTGTGCCCGGAGCCCCGAACCCCTGACCCCCCAAGGAGGCCCCCATGCCGAAAGTGCACGTGTTTGCCCGCGACCACATCAACACCGACGAGATCATTCCCGCCCGCCACCTGACCACCGACGTGGAGGCCGAACTCGCTCCGTACGCCATGGAGGACTACGACAAGGGCTTCGTGAAGCGCGTGCAGCCGGGGGACATCATCGTGGCCGGCGCGGACTTCGGGTGCGGGTCTAGCCGCGAGCACGCCGTGTGGGCGCTGCGCGGCGCGGGCGTGTCGGCCGTCATCGCACCGAACTTCGCGCGGATCTACTACCGCAACAGCATCAACAACGGCTTCCTGGCCCTGGAATGCGACGGCATCGTCGAGGCCTTCCAGGACGGCGACGAGGCGGACCTGGACCTGCCGGGCGGCACCATCACCAACACCCGCACCGGGCAGGTGCTGCGCTTCGTGCCGGTCCCGCAGTTCGCGCTGGACGTGCAGCAGGCCGGCGGCTGGCTGGAGTACATGAAAACCCACGTGCAGATCTGACGCCCCGCGCATAGACGACGCGCCCCGCGCCCACCGGCCGACCGTCTACCATCCCCCTATTCCCGCACTGGAGGTGCGCCCATGCCCAAGATCGTGACCCTGCCCGGAGACGGAATCGGCCCTGAAGTGACCGCTGCTGCCGTGGAGGTGCTGCGCGAGGTCGCGCCGGACGTGACCATCGAGGAACACGCCATCGGCGGCGGCGCCTACGAGGACCACGCCGACCCCTTCCCGCAACGCACCCGCGACGCCCTGAAAGACGCCGACGCCGCGCTGCTCGGCACGGTCGGCGGCGCGCACGACAGCGCCTGGAACAAACTGCCCCGCCACCTGCGCCCCGAAAGTGGCCTGCTCGCCCTGCGCCGCGAACTCGGCTGCTACGCGAACCTGCGGCCCGTGCGGGTCCTGCCGGGCCTGGAACACCTCTCGCCACTGAAGGCCGAGATCGCCCGCGGCGTGGACATCCTGATCGTGCGTGAACTCCTGGGCGGCATCTACTTCGACCAGGACCGCAGGATCGACGGGGACACCGCCTACAACACCATGCGCTACACCACCCCTGAGGTGGAACGCGTCGCGAAGGTGGCCTTCTGGGCGGCCGAGCAGCGCCGCGGCCGCGTGACCAGCGTGGACAAGGCCAACGTGCTGGAAGTCTCCGAACTGTGGCGCCGGGACGTGCAGGCCCTGCGCGACCGCGACTACCGCAGCATCCACCTGAACCACGAGTACGTGGACAGCGTCGCCATGCTGGTCGTCGCCAACCCCAGCCGCTACGACGTGATCCTCACCGAGAACCTCTTCGGCGACATCCTCTCCGACCTGGCTGCCGTGATCCCCGGCAGCCTGGGCGTGATGCCCAGCGCGTCCCTCGGTGACGGCGCGGGCCTGTTCGAACCCATCCACGGCAGCGCCCCGGACATCGCCGGGCAGGGCGTCGCCAACCCCGCCGCCGCGATCCTCAGCGCCGGCATGCTGCTGCGCCACGGCCTGAAACGCCCGGACGCCGCGAACCACGTGGACCGCGCCGTGGCCATCGCGCTGCGCGAGCACCCCACCCGCGACCTGGGCGGCAAGGCCGACACCCGCACCTTCACGCACGCCGTGCTGGAAGCGCTGGGTACGCCCGCCGTCGGCTGAACGCCGCGAGTCTTCAACTTGCAGGCGCGCCGGGGGGCTGAACCCCGGCGCGCCTGCATTTTTCCCCCCGCGCGTTGCGGCATCCTGAGGCATGACCACCGAACCCGCCGTGACCTTCCCCGGCCCGAAACGCATCCCGTACCCGGGCGGCTGCGTGCTGGAACCCGGCCCGTACGCGCTGGAGTACCTGCTGAAGTGGCCCGCGGACATCACCGTGAACGGCCGCGTGCACCCGAACGAACCGGTGTTCCCGTTCATCCGCGCGCTGCTGGCCGACCCCGACAAGTACGGCCTGACGCCCGGGGAGGCGCAGGCCGCGCGGGACCGGTACCTGACCCTCGCCGGGCAGGCCCTGGAACAGGAGGGCGGCGACCGCGCGTGGCTGACCCGGGAACTGGACCGCTGACCCGCGTGACCGTGCCGGACCTTCTGCCCGCCCTGCCGGGCGAGACGGTCGGCGCCCGCGTGACCCGCACCCTGCGGGACGCCGTGCTGCGCGGCACCCTGCCCGACGGCACCCGGCTGCCCGGCCACCGCGCGCTCGCCGCGCAGCTGGGCGTGTCCCGCAACACCGTGGTGGACGCTCTGGACACCCTCACCTGGGAGGGCTTCGTGCAGGCCGCCCCGCGCAGCGGCACGCGGGTCGTGCGGCCCGCCCGCCCGCAGCCGGGCGCCGCGCCCCCGCTGCCACTGAGCGACTGGGCGCGCCGCGCGCTGGCCGGGCAGGTGCAGGACGTCGCCGGGACGTACGCCGTGGACTTCCGCCCCGGGCAGCCGGTTCCGGACCTGTACCCGGCCGCGTGGACGCAGGCGCTCGCCCGCCGCGCCGCCGCCGTGCACCACTGGCGGGACGCCGCCGGGGACGCCCTGCCCGACCCGCTGGGCCCGCTGGAGACCCGGCGCGCCCTGGCCGCGTACCTGAACGCCGAACGGGGCGCGCAGGTCACGCCGGACATGGTCATGCTCACCGGCGGCACCCAGGGCGCCCTGGACGCCCTGGCCCGCGCGTTCCTGGAACCCGGCCGGACCGCCGCGATCGAGACGCCCACGTACGCCGGGGCGCACGCGGCGCTCTCCGCGACCGGCGCGACCCTGCATCCCGTTCCCGTGGACGACCACGGCCTGATTCCCGCGCACCTGCCCGCGCAGGCCACGCTGCTGTACGCCACGCCCGCCTGCCAGTACCCCACGACCGCCACCCTGCCCGCCGCGCGCCGGCAGGCGGTGCTGGACTGGGCCGCGCCGCGCGGCACCCTGATCCTGGAAGACGACTACGCCGCCGACCTCGTGCACGGCACCGGCCAGGGCGGCCGGGCCCCCGCCGTGATGCAGGCCCTGGACCCGGCGCGCGTGATCCTGCTCGGCAGCTTCAGCAAGAGCCTCGCCCCTGTGACCCGCAGTGGTTTCCTGGCCGGCCCGCCCGCCGTGATCCAGGTGCTGGCCGGCACGCGCCCCCTCACCGACCGCGCGCCGGGCACCCTGGACGCCCTGGCCCTCGCGGACCTGCTGGGGTCCGGCGCGTACGCCCGGCACGTGCGCCGCACCCGCCCGGTCCTCGCCGAACGGCACGAGGCGGCCACCCACGCCCTGCGCGTGCACTTCCCGGACTGGCAGGTCACGCCCGCCCGCGCCGGCCTGCACCTGCACGTCGCCCTGCCGCCCGACCAGAACGCCGCGGACGTGATCGGCCGGGCCGCCCGCGGCGGCGTGGCCCTGGGCGGCGTGGACGGCCAGGACGGCACCCTCCTGCTCGCCTTCGCGCACCTCCCGCCCCCCCGGCTGCGGCAGGGTTTGGCGCGGCTGGCCCGCGCCCTGCACCCGTCCCACCCGTAACGAGCCGCGAAGGCCCGCCCATCCACTCCCCCCGCCCGTGCCGTACGGTGCAGGCATGGACTGGCCCGCCCCGGACGACTTCGTGCACGGCTCCCCCCTCACGCCGCCCGCCGGCTGGGACCGGCCCGGGCTGGTCATGACCTTCAACCTGGAGTGCGCCGCTTGCGTCACGCGCGGCATTCCTTTCCTCAAACGCCTGCACGCCGAGTTCGGGGACCGCGTGCACCTGCTCGCCATGCACACCAGTCACGGCCACCGCCACCTTCCGCGCGAGGATGTGGAACCCACCCTGATGAAGTTCGCCCGCGACTTCGCGAAACTCCGCTTTCCCGTCGCCCTGGACCTGCACGGCGAGTTCGCCCGCCACTGGCACACCGAAGGCACCCCGCACTGGCTCGCCTTCGCACCCGGCGGGGATCTGCTGCGCAGCGTGTACGGCAGCCAGGAAAACGCCCAGACCCGACTCCAGTACCTCCTGGAAGAATGGGCCGGGCGCCTCGGGGAATGAGGAGGGATCCCGCAGGACGGGGAAGAAGGATCCATTCACCGGGGAAGTCGCGTCATAGCAAGGCGCGTCGGCGTTCATGGCAATGCAAACGCGCCGGGCCGGAGGATTCCCCCGGCCCGCGCTTTTCCCTTCCTGTTCAGTCGATGCTCTGGCGCCACTTCCATTCGCTGGCGCGTTTCATGACGTGGGCCATGCCGCCGGTGATGGCGAGTTTCTGGTTCCAGGGGAGTTTCATCCAGCCGACGGCCATCAGGCCGCCCAGGCTCACGAATTCTCCCAGGGTGCTGGGCACGTAGGGGGTGAGGGCTTCGCCGCGGGCGAGGCGGCGGAGGTTGCCGGCGGTGACGCGGCCCTGCTGTCCGGCGTGCTGCGCGGTGGTGGGGACGGGGTGGCCTTCCTCGTTCAGGGCGAGGCCCATGTCGCCGAGCACGAAGACTTCGGGGTAGCCGCGGGCGCGCAGGAATTCGTCCACGGCGATGCGGCCGCCGGGGCCTTTTTCCAGCCGGTCGCCTTTGACGAGGTCGCGGGCCTGGATGCCGCCGGTCCAGATGATCTTCCCGGCGGGGATGACCTTCTGCTGGCCGCCCTGCGTCTGCACGGTGACGCTGTCGGCGGTGGCTTTCATCAGGCGGTGCCCGGTGAGGGTGTGGATGCCGTACTCGTCGAGGGTGCGCTGGGCTTTGGCGCGCAGGGCGTCGTCCAGGACGGGGAGGATCTTGGGGCCGGCTTCTACGAGGTAGATGTTCATGGGTGGCAGGCCGCGGGCTTTGGTGAGTTTCTCGGCGCGGCGGGCGAGTTCGGTGACGAGTTCCACGCCGGTCAGGCCGGCGCCGCCGACGACGATGTCGCGGTGGCCCTGGTAGTCGCTGGCGTAGGCGCGGTTGACGTAGTGGAAGATCTCGTCGGCGTCCTGGATGTCCTTGAGTTCCACGGCGTTCTCGGCGAGGCCGGGGATGCGGTAGAAGTTTGTGGTGCTGCCGAGCGCGACGACCAGGGTGTCGTAGGTGAGCACGCGGCCGTCTTTGAGGGTGACTTCGCGGGTGTCGACGTTGACGTCTTTCACGGCGGCCTGTTCCCAGTGCACGCCGGTGCCGCGCAGCAGCGGGACCAGGGGCACGGTGACGCGGGTGTTGTGGGCGGCGGCTTCGTGGAGGCGGGTTTCGAAGGTGTGGTAGTTGTTCTGTTCGACCAGCAGGGCGTTCAGGGCGGGGTCGGGTTTGAGGCTGGTGGCGGTGGCCAGTCCGGCGTATCCGGCGCCGAGGATCAGGGTGTTCATGGGTGGCTCCTGTGGGAACCGGGCCGGTTCCTGGGGGGGGTCATCCGGGGGCGGGTGTGAGAAGACTCGGGTTCAGGTGAATCTATTCACATGGGAGCGGCAGGCAGGGGCCGGGAACCGGAAGGGAACCCGGGACATTTCTCCCGCCTTCCCCCAGAGTGTACACCACACACCAAGGCACCCCCAGGGGTGTTCCCTGTGCGGTACTCGCCGCGCAAAACCACACAATCCTGAACCGGGTTCAACCGTTCGGCGGGCCGGCCCGACCGCGTGCCATCCGGCCCCGGCTGTGATTGAATGCAGGAGTTCCACAGTGCACATGCCCCCCAGGCGCTCCCGCCCGGGCGCGGCTCCCGTTCATCCCCACGCCCCAGCGCGCGCCCCTGGCGTCCCGCACGGAGGACCGCATGAACATCACCGTCACCGTGAACGGCACCCCCTACACCCGCGAGGTCGAACCCCGCATGCTGCTCGCGCATTTCCTGCGCGAGGACCTGGCGCTCACCGGCACGCACCTGGGCTGCGACACCAGCCAGTGCGGCGCCTGCACCGTGCACCTCAACGGCGACGCCGTGAAAAGCTGCACGATTCTGGCCGTGCAGGCCGACGGGCAGCAGGTCACGACCATCGAGGGCCTCGGCACGCCCGCCGAGCTGCACCCCCTCCAGCAGGGCTTCTGGGAAATGCACGGCCTGCAGTGCGGGTACTGCACGCCCGGCATGATCATGAGCGCCGCCGACCTGCTCAAGCACCACCCGGACCCCACCGAGGACCAGATCCGCCATCACCTGGAAGGCAACTACTGCCGCTGCACCGGCTACCACAACATCGTGAAGGCCGTGCAGCACGCCGCGCAGGCCATGAAGCAGGGCGCGCAGACGCAGGCCGCCGACGACTGAACCGAGCGACCGCCGACCGACACCAGCTCAGGAGGGGGAAGAGGCATGACCGAGGCAAACTCCGACAAGTACGTCGGGCGGGCCCTGAAGCGCCGCGAGGATCCGCGCTTCATCACCGGCACCGGCCGCTACACCGACGACATCCAGCTGCACGGCACGCTGCACGCCGCGATGGTCCGCAGCCCGTACCCGCACGCCCGCATCCGCAGCATCGACAAGGCCAGCGTGGAGGGCATGCCCGGCGTGGTCCGCGTCCTGACCGGCGACGACGTGAAGGAGGCCGGCATCGGCAGCATCCCGGTGGGCTGGCTGCTCCCGGACCTGAAGACCCCGGCACACCCGGCCATCGCGCAGGGCGAGGCGAACCACGTGGGGGACATCGTGGCCGTGGTGATCGCCGAGACCCGCACCCAGGCCGAGGACGCCGCCGCGCAGCTCGACGTGGACTACGAGGCCCTGCCCTCCGTCGCGCTGGGCAGCGCCGCCCTGGCCGAGGGCGCGCCCCTGGTACACGACGACATTCCCGGGAACGTCGCCTTCCACTGGGAGATCGGGGACGAGGCCGCCCTGAACGAGGCCTTCAAACGCGCCAAGCACACCGTGAAGGTCAAGCTGCGCAACCAGCGGCTGGTCGCCAACCCCATCGAGCCGCGCGCCTCGCTGGCGCAGTTCGCGCCGGCCAGCGGCGAGTACACCCTGTACACCACCTCCCAGAACCCGCACGTGCACCGCCTGATTCTCGCGGCGTTCGTGATGAACATCCCCGAACACAAGTTGCGGGTGGTCAGTCCGGACGTGGGCGGGGGTTTCGGCACCAAGATCTTCCAGTACCAGGAGGAAGTGATCGTGCTGCTCGCCGCGCGCCTGCTGGGCCGCCCCGTGAAGTGGAGCGCCCGGCGCAGCGAGGCCTTCGTCAGCGACGCGCAGGGCCGCGACCACGAGACCGAGGTGGAACTCGCCGTGGACGACGAGAACCGCATGCTGGGCTTCCGCGTGAACACCGTCGCCAACCTGGGCGCCTACCAGACCCTCTTCGCGCCCGCCGTGCCCACCTACCTGTACGGCACGCTCTGTAACGGCGTGTACAAGATGCCGGCCGTGCACGTGAAGGTCACGGGCGCCATGACGAACACCGTGCCGGTGGACGCCTACCGCGGCGCCGGCCGCCCCGAGGCGACGTACCTCGTTGAACGCACCGTGGACGTCATGGCCCACGAACTGGGCCTGGACCCGGCCGAGTTCCGCCGCCTGAACTTCATCGGCCCGGACGAGTTCCCGTACCAGACGCCGGTGGCGCTGGTGTACGACAGCGGCAACTACGAACCCGCCCTGGACCAGGCGATGGGCCTGATGAACTACCGGGCGTTGCGCGAAGAGCAGGCCCGCATGAAGGGCGGAAAGACCATCCTGGGCGTGGGCCTGATCAGCTTCCTGGAAGCCTGCGGGCTAGCGCCGTCCGCGCTGGTCGGGCAGCTGGGCGCGCAGGCCGGGCAGTGGGAGAGCAGTCTGGTGCGCGTGCACCCCACCGGGAAGGTCGAACTGTACACCGGGTCGCACAGCCACGGGCAGGGCCACGAGACGGCCTTCACGCAGATCGCCGCGGACGAACTCCAGATTCCCATCGACGACATCGAACTCATTCACGGGGACACCGGCCGCATGCCGTACGGCTGGGGCACCTACGGCAGCCGCTCGGCAGCGGTGGGCGGCAGCGCCCTGAAACTCGCCCTTCAGAAGGTCACCGCGAAGATGAAGAAGATCGCCGCGCACCTGCTGGAAGCCTCCCCGGACGACATCGAGCACGAGGACGGGCAGTTCCGCGTGAAGGGCGCCCCGGACAAGGCCAAGAGCTTCTTCGACATCGCGCTGATGGCCCACCTGGCCCACAACTACCCCGAGGACCTGGAGCCCGGTCTGGAAGCCACCGCCTTCTACGACCCGAAGAACTTCGTGTACCCCTTCGGCACGCACATCGCCGTGGTCGAGATCGACACCGACACCGGCAAGGTGAAGCTGCGCGAGTACGGCAGCGTGGACGACTGCGGGCCCTTGATCAACCCCCTGATCGTGCACGGGCAGGTGCACGGCGGCGTCGCGCAGGGCGCCGGGCAGGCCCTGTGGGAGGAAGCCGCCTACGACGACGAGGGGAACTTCCTGTCCGGTACGTACATGGAGTACGCCATGCCCCGCGCCGACGACGTGCCCTTCTTCAAGAACGGCCACACCGTGACCCCCAGCCCGCACAACCCCCTGGGCGTGAAGGGCATCGGGGAGGCCGGCACCATCGCCAGCACCGCCGCCGTCGCCAACGCCGTGATGGACGCCCTGTGGCACGAGTACGGCATCACGCACCTCGACATGCCGTACACCAGCGAGAAGGTCTGGCGGGCCATCCAGGACGCCAGGGGCAGGCAGGCGGGCACGCAGGCCGCCGACGACTGAGCCTACGTTTGCAGCGGGCGCCGGCCCGCGGAGGGACACGATGTACCCAGCCAGCTTCGACTACCGCAAGGCCACGAGCGTGGAGGACGCCCTTCAGGCCCTCGCCGAGCACCCCGAAACGAAGGTCATCGCCGGCGGCCACTCGCTGCTGCCCGCCATGAAACTCCGGCTCGCGCAGCCGCCCGCCCTGATCGACATCTGGGACCTGCCGGAACTCAAGGGCATCCGCGAGGACGGCGACTTCTTCGTGGTGGGCGCCATGACCACCCACGCCGAGGTGCTGCGCAGCGCCCTGCCGCTGTTCCCGGAGGTCGCCGGGTGGGTCGGGGACCCCCTGGTCCGCAACCGCGGCACCATCGGCGGGTCCCTCGCGCACGCCGACCCCAGCGCCGACTACCCCGCCGCCGCCCTGGCCCTGGGCGCGCAGTTCGTGATCCGCGGCCCCGGCGGAGAGCGCACCGTGCAGGCCGACGACATGTTCCTGGGCATGTTCGAGAGCGCCGTGCAGCACGGCGAGCTCCTCACTCACATCCGCGTGCCGAGGGGTATCCAGGCGAGCGCCTACGAGAAGTTCCGCCACCCCGCCAGCCACTACGCCGTGGTGGGCGTGGCCGCCGCCCGGCACGCCGGCGGTGAGATCCGCGTGGCGTACACCGGCGCCGCCGAGAAAGCCCACCGCCTCACGAAGCTGGAGGACGGTATCCGCAGCGCCGAGTACCGGTTCAAGGACCTCGTGGACCCCGGCGACCTGCTCGGGGACCGTTACGCCAGCGCCGAGTACCGCGCGCACCTCGTGGACGTGCTCGCCGAACGCGCCGTCGGCCGCCTGGGCTGACCCCGCCCGGCGCCTGAACCCCTGGCCAAGCGTGGGGATTCAGGCGCGTTCTTCGGCCCGCCTGCGCGCCAGGGCGGCCTGCACCTCGGCCAGCCGGCGCCCGTGCAGCGGGTACAGCAGCATCAGCCCCACCGCCAGCGCCGACCCGATCAGGGGCGGCACCGTCATGAACAGCCGGAACCCCTGCGCCACCGAGTCCGGCTGCACGCTGAGTTTCGGGTCGTACCCGTACCGCGCGGACACCCACCCGAACGCGGCCGCCACGACCGCGCTGCTCAGCGTGGTGATCAGCCCCGCCAGGCCGTAGTACGAGCCCTCGCGCCGCTCCCCGGTGCGCAGCTCGTCCTCGTCAATCACGTCGCCCATGATGACGTCCCCCATCAGGATCAGGCCGGCCAGCCCCACCCCGAACAGCACCGTGGTCGCCAGCGCCGCCTCGAAGGTCTGGATGACCAGCAGCGGCAGCACCGCCACGCCGCACAGCGCGAAGGCCAGCAGCAGCGTGGTCCGCGCCCCGAACCGCCGGGCGACGAGCTGCCGCCACGGCCACAGGAACACGCCCGCCGTCACAAACGCCGTGGCGAGCAGGACCGTGGTGTTCAGGCCGCCGTCCAGGCGCAGGCTGTACTTCACGAAAAACCCCATGCCGGTCGCCAGGGTGCCGGTCGCCACGAACCGCATCGTCTGCGCGAGCACCACCGTCAGGAAACTGCGGTTGGTGAAGGTGGCCCGCAGCGCCGCGCCGAGCGCCTGCGCCGACCGCTCAGACCGGGGCTGCTCGAAGGTCCGGCCCACCCCGCCGTACACCGCCGCCGCGCCGATCAGCGCGAACAGGAGGCCCATCGGCCCCCAGCCGATCTGCGCGGCCAGCACCGGGGGCAGCGCCAGCCCGATCAGCAGCCCCACCACCTGCACCACATTCATCTTCACGGCCACGTCCGTGCGCTCCGCAAAGGAGCGGAACATCTCCGGCAGCAGGCTCAGGTACGCCGAGCCCATCATGGTCCCGGTCGTCTCCCACAGCACCCACAGCACCCCGAAGTACAGCAGCAGCGCCCCGGGGCTGCTCACCCCGTCGAACGGCGCGTTGAACAGCAGCGCCAGGAACAGCATGGTGGGCAGCGTCGCGAACAGCAGGTACGGCCGGCGGCGGCCCCAGCGGCTGCGCGTCCGGTCCGACAGGTACCCGATCACCGGGTTGTCGATCGCGTTGTACAGCGCGAAGGCCGACATCAGGGCCGCGAACCGCACCGGTTCCACCTTCAGGTGATCCACGTAGTACAGAAAGAAGAAGCTGGACACCTGCGCCGGAATCACCATGCCCAGGTTCATCAGCGCGTATCGCCACCGCACCCCGGCCGGCGTGACCGCCTCCACGGCGGCCGGCAGCGTGGCCGTCACGCCGCGCCCCCCAGCTTCCGGCGCAGCAGGTCGCGCAGCGGCCCGTAGCCGATCACCTGCACGCCCAGGTCCTCCACCGCCCGCCGCAGTTCCGGGCGCCGGAACGCCTCGTAGTTCGCCACCCGGCCCGCCCAGTCGGAGGCCACCGCGCGCAGCTCCGGGGTGTCCCGCGCCGGATGCAGGATGAAGTGCGTGATCCCGGCCGGCAGGTCCCGCAGCCACGCCAGCGTGAGGGCCGCGTGGTCCCCGCCCTGGTCCAGCGGCAGCATCCGCAGGTGATCCACCAGCGGGAACCCGCGCTGTTCCAGCACCTGCCCCAGCCCCTCCGCCTGCGCGGCCTGCCCGGCGTCCAGGCCCACCGCCTGCCACCCGGCCGCCGGGAAGCGCGGGTACAGCAGCGGAATACCCCGCGTGGTCGCCAGTTCGACCACCTCGCGCACGTAGCGCGGGTCGGCCGCGGCGCCCATGTGCGCGTCCAGGTGCGTGACGTCCAGGCCCCAGGTGAGCGCGGCGTCCACCTGCGCCCGCAACTCGCGGCCCACGGTGCCCGGGTCTGCCTGCCGGGCGTCCTCCACCCGGCGGTGAAAGAACCCGGCCCCGTCCACCAGGCGCGGGTCCTCCGGGGTGAGCAGGGGCCGCCAGCGGCAGGCGTCCCACTCGCTGGTCAGGGTGAGGTGCACGCCCAGGTCCGACCCCGGCACGTCCCGGGCGGCCTGCACGGCCGCCGGGCTCCATGCGCACGGCAGCATCACGCTCGCTGAGGACAGCAGCCCGACCTCCATCAGGTCGCGGTACGCGGAGACGGTGGCCTCGGTCATGCCGAGGTCGTCGGCGTGGAAGATCACCACGCGGTCGGTGGGGGAAAACCCCAGGGCGGGCAGGGCCGGATTCGGTGAAGGGGCAGGCGGGGCCAGGCGCGTCATGCGGAACTCCTTCCAGGCTGAGGGACAGGAAACGGACCGGACTGCGGGTTGCGGTCCGGTCACTATGTCACTGTTGCCCCCGCGTGTCAGGCGGAATGCGCCGCCGGGCGCGGCCGCCCGGCCCGCCACGCGCTGAACAGCGGCAGGAAGCCCAGCGCCGCGCAGGCATACGCCAGGGTGGGGAAGCCCGCGTGCGCGATGGTGAGTCCGCCGGCCAGCGTCCCGAACGCCGACGCCGCGTACCCGAGCGCGTCCGTGACGCCCTGCGCCGCCGGGAAGCGGGTCATGGCGCGGCTCCCGGCGATGTTCACGAGGTTCCAGCCCAGGCCGAGCAGGAACATGCTGAACCCCAGCCAGGACCCGGACAGCGGGGCGGTCAGGGCGGCGGCCACCAGCAGCAGCGCGCCGCTGACGTACCCGAAACGCACGCCCAGCCGGTCGATGAGTGGCCCGGTCAGCCACCCGAACGCGAACATGCCCGCCACGTGCACCGTGATCAGGGCCGCCACGCCGGAGTGGTCCACTCCGGCGTGGTGCGCGCGCAGCGGCGTGAGGCTCATCAGCGTGACCATCAGGCCCTGCCCGGTCGCCATCGCCAGGGCGGTGCTGCGCACGCCGGGCATGGCGAACGCTGCCTGCAGGCTCAGGCGGTCCTGCGCCGCGACCTGCGGGGCGCGCAGCGGGGTCCACGCGCGCATCAGCAGCGCGGCCGTGAGCATCAGCGTCGCCGCGACCAGCCAGCCCGTGACTTCCGGCGTGGCGCCCACCCGCCCGGCCAGCCACTCGATCTGGTGGGAGGTGGCGGTCATCGCCACGGACCCCAGCACGCTCATCAGCATCAGGACGCCCAGGGCCGCGCCGCGCCGGTCCTGGGGCACGGTTTCGGCCGCGGCGTACCGGGCCTGCTGGTACCCGCCCTGCGCCGCGCCGAACAGCCCCGCGCCCAGCAGGAACGCCGGCACGCTGCTCGCCCGCGCCCCCAGGAAGCCCACCACGGCCCCCACCACACCCAGCGTGAACGCCGCGCTCAGGCCCAGGCGCCGGCCGCGGCGCAGCATCAGCGCCCCGAACAGCCCCGCACTCAATGCGGCACTCAGGCTGATCACCGTGGCAGGCAGGCCCGTCAGGCTCTCGCGGCCCAGGCCGCTCATGATCACGCTGGCCAGCACGGTGCTCACGTTCGTGGACCCGGTCGCCAGGGCCTGCGCCAGGTACAGCGGCAGAAGCCGCCCCACGTCCAGCGGGGCGGCGCGTTCGGTCACGGCGGCCGTGACGGACTCAGCAGAGGTGGCCATTCAGCGGCAGGGCCGGCGCTTACGCGTCGCCCAGCGCTTCCCAGCGGCGCTGCACGGCTTCTTTCAGGTACTCGGCGGCGTCCTGGGTGCTCGCGCCGGGCGTGAACACGCGCCCCACACCCAGCGCCTCCAGTTCCGGCAGGTCCTGGTCCGGGATGATGCCGCCGCCGAACAGAATGATGTCCGACGCGCCCTTGTCCTTCAGGAGCTGCGTGACCTCGCGGAAGTAGTGCATGTGCGCGCCGGACAGCACGCTCAGGCCGATGGCGTCCACGTCCTCCTGCAGCGCGGCGTTCACGATCATGTCGGCGGTCTGGCGCAGGCCCGTGTAGATGACTTCCATGCCGGCGTCGCGCAGCGCGCGGGCCACCACCTTCGCGCCCCGGTCGTGGCCGTCCATGCCGGGCTTGGCGATCAGGACCCTGATACGGCGATCTTCCATGACTGCATTCCTCCTGCGCGTCCCCGGCGGGGAGCGGTTGAACTGAACTGGGCAAACGGAGCGGCGGACGGGGGGCGGGACAGACAGCGGGCGCGCCGGGCACGGCGAAGCGGGAGAGAAGCGGCACACGCTGACCACCTCACGAACCAAACGACCGTTTGGTGGCAGATGCCGCATTCTACCTGCCCGGCCCGCACCGGCACGTCCACTGTCCGACCGGCGCGCCCCACCGTCTCCCGGCCATCAGCCCCCGTTCAGAACCGTGAGGTACAACACCCTCATGTACGCCCTGCTTGCCGTCCTTGCCCTGAGCAGCGCCGCCGCGCCCGCCCAGCCCCCCACCACGCAGGCCCAGCTGCCGCCCGCCCGGACCGTGCCGGCCTCCACCCCGCCCCTGACCGGCACCACCTGGACCCTGGTCCGGCTGGACACCGGCCGCGGCCCCCTCACCCTGAACCCGGGCCTGGAGCGGCCCACGCTGCGCCTGGTCGGCACCTCCGCCACCATCACGAGCGCCTGCGGCACCCAGACGGTGCCCGTGACCCGCAGCGGCGCCGTCCTGAAGTTCCCGCGCCTCGGCCAGGGCGGCAGCGCCTGCCCGGACGCCCAGCTGTCCCTGCACGGCGACTACCTGGACCTGCTGCGCCGCACCACCCGCTACTCGCTCCAGGGCCCCACGCTCACCCTGAGCGCCGGCACCGGCCGGCTGGTGTTCCAGGCCGCGCCCACGCCCACCCCTGCCCCGGGCCGGCCCGCCCCGGTCAAACCCACGCCCGTGCCGCCCGGAGGCCCCATGACGCAGGCGCCCGCCCCCCGCGAGGTCAGCGTGACCGCCCTCACCCTGAACGGCAAGGCTGTGCCCGTCCCCGCGGACGCCCGGCTGCGCCTGACCACCACCGCCGGCAAGGTGGTCCTCAGCGGCCGCCTGGACTGCAACACCCTGACCGGCCAGGGCACCCTGACCGGCAGCACGCTGCGCCTGACCGCCCTGGCCTCCACCCGGATGCTGTGCCCCGCCGCGTCCGCCGAGAACGCCTTCCTGCAGCTGCTGCGCGGGCCGCTCACCGTGACCGTGCAGGGCGACACGCAGACCTGGCGCGGCGCCGCCGGACAGGTCACGCTGCGGGACGTTCCGGCCGTCGCCACGCCCGCCGCCCCCACCGGCACCTTCGTCCTGACCCGCCTGAACGGCCAGCCGGCCCCCGCGCTGAACAAACCCGTCAGCATGACCTTCGAGAACGGCCAGATCGGCGGCACCGACGGCTGCAACAGTTACGGCGGGCAGTACACCCTGAAAGGCGGCGTGCTGCAGGTGGGCCAGCTGGTGAGCACCATGATGATGTGCCCGGACCTGGACGGCCCCCGCCTGTTCTCGCTGTTCGAACTGAACCCCACCCTGACCCAGGCGGGCGCGACCCTGACCCTGAAGGCGGACGGGCAGGTCTGGGAGTTCACCCGCCAGCCCTGATCCGGGGCAGGGCAGTGGGGGAGTCCGAGTTCTGGCCTCCCCCGCACGCTGTTTTCTCAGGCCAGCAGTACAGCCAGGATCGCCAGGACCGCCGGCACCGTCTGCACAAACAGGATCCGGCGGTTCGCAGTGGCCGCGCCGTACAATCCCGCGACCGCCACGCACCCCAGGAAGAACAACTGCACGTCCTGCGCGCCCGTCAGCAGGCCCCAGATCAGGCCCGCCGCCAGGAAGCCGTTGTACAGGCCCTGGTTGCCGGCCATCACGCGCGTCTGCGCGGCGAGTTCCGGGGTGGTGCCGAAGGCCTTCATGGCGCGGGGCGTGGTCCACAGGACCATCTCCAGCACCAGGATGTACACATGCAGCAGGGCAACGGCGCCCACCAGCACGGCCGCCAGGATGCTCACCGCGCGGCCCGGTCCACGCGGGCCACCACGCGGTCACGGCCCAGGGCGGCCAGCAGGTCCGGCAGGTCCGGGCTTTCCATGGTGCCCGCCACGGCCGCGCGCACGGGCGGCATGACCTTGCCCAGCTTCAGGCCCTTCTCCTCGGCGTAGGCGTGGAAGGCGGCCTTGATGCTCCCGGCGTCGAAGGTGGGCAGGTTCTTCAGGCGGGCGGCCAGGTCGGGCAGCAGGTCGCGGCTGCCGTCCAGCGCCTTCTGCGCCTTCTCGTCGGTGGGGTAGTCCTCCGACCAGAAGTAGGCGGTCTTGTCCATGAAGTCCGCGAACACCTCGATGCGGGGCGTCATCAGGCGCGTCACCGCGCGGAAGTAGTCGTCCAGAGGCAGGCTCACCTTCTGGTCGGCCAGGAAAGCGTGCAGGCGGCGGGCCACCTCGTCTTCCGACAGCACCTCGCGCAGGTACTTGCCGTTGTACCAGCGCAGTTTCTCCAGGCTGAACACCGGGCCGCCCAGGGTGACGTCCGAGAGATCGAAGACGCGCTCGAATTCGGTCAGGTCGAAGATCTCCTGGCCGTCCGGGTGCGTCCAGCCCATCGTCGCCAGGAAGTTCAGCATCGCCTCGGGCAGGAAGCCCTGCTTCTGGTACCACTCCACGCTGGTGGGGTTCTTGCGCTTGCTGATCTTGGAGCGGTCGCTGTTGCGCAGCAGCGGCATGTGCGCCCACACCGGCTCCGGCCACCCGAACGCGCGGTACAGCAGCACGTGAATGGGCGTGCTGGTGATCCACTCCTCGGCGCGGACCACGTGGGTCACGCCCATCAGGCGGTCGTCCACCACGTTCGCCAGGTGGTAGGTGGGGAAGCCGTCGGCCTTGAGCAGCACCTTGTCGTCGATCTCGCGGTTCTGGAAGTGAATCGGGTCGCGCAGGCGGTCGTTCACCACGGTTTCGCCCTCGCGGTCCACCTTCAGGCGGATCACGGCGGCCTCGCCGGCGTCCACGCGCCGCTGCGCTTCCCCGGCGCTCAGGTCGCGGCTGGGAATGGCGATCACGCGCCCCGCCTGCTGTGCCTGCTCGCGCAGGGCGGTCAGCTCCTCCGGGGTTTCGAACGCGTAGTAGGCGTGCCCGCTCTCCACCAGCTGCCGGGCGTAATCGCCGTACAGGTCGAAGCGTTCGGACTGACGGTAGGGGCCGTTCGGGCCGCCCTGCAGCGGCGACTCGTCGGGTTCCAGGCCCAGCCACTGCATCATCTGGAAGATGCGGGTCTCGCTGTCGGCGACGTAGCGGCCCCGGTCGGTGTCCTCGATCCGCAGGATGAACTTCCCGCCGGCCTGGCGGGCGAGGGTGCGGTTAAACAGCCCGATGTAGGCGGTGCCCACGTGCGGGTCACCGGTGGGGCTCGGGGCGATACGGGTCACGACAGCCATGAGGAAAAGCATACCCGCCCCCGGAAAGGAGGCGGGCGGGCCGGGGGGCGTTACTTCAGTGCCTTGACCATCGTCTCGGCGTTGTACTTCAGGGCCTTCAGGAAGGTGTCCCCGGCGGTCCCCTTCGGGCCGAGCGCGTCGGTGTACAGCGGCGGGGCGACGCGCGCGCCGGTTTCTCGCGCGAGGGTCTGAGCCAGGCGCAGGTTCGCGGCGTTCTCCGTGAAGATCACCCGGGCGCCCGTGGCCTTCACCGTGCGGATCAGGGCTGCGATCTCCCCGGCGCTGGGTTCCCGTTCGGTGCTCAGGCCCGGCAGGACGGTGCCCACCACCGTCAGGCCGTAGCGGGAGGCGAGGTAGTGCAGGGAGTCGTGGTTGGTGACGACCTTGCGCTTGCCGGCCGGCAAGGTGGCGAAGAGTTTCTTCGCGGCGGCGTCGGCCGCCTTGATCTTCGTGATGTACGCCGCGGCGTTTTTCGCGTAGGTGGCCTTCCCGGCCGGGTCGAGGCGCGCCAGGGTGGCCTGGGCGTTGCGGACGTACCCGGCGGCGAGGTCGGCGTCCCACCAGGCGTGCGGGTCGGACTCGGCGTGGTCATGGCCGTGATCGTGGTCATCGCCGGGCGCGGGGCGGAGCTTCAGGCCGGTGGTGAGGGTGGTGACCGGGACCTTCGGCGCGGCGGCCTTGAGTTTCGGCAGCCAGGGCTCCAGGCCGGCGCCGTTGGCGAACAGGGCGCGGCTGCCGCTCAGGCCGCGCAGGGCGGCGGTGGACGGCTGGAAGGTGTGGCTGTCGGCGCCGGCGGGAACGATGACGTTCACCTTCACGCGGGTGCCGCCCACGTTCTGCACGAAGTCGGCGATCAGAGAGGTGGTCGCGCTGACCGGCAGGGGCGCGGCGGCCGCGGCCGGCAGGGAGGTCAGGAGCAGGGTCAGGAGCAGGGTGGGGAACCGCATGGCTGAAAATGATAACTCATTATCATGATTTTGCAAGGACGCACATCCCCGCCCAGCCCACCGACCTCCCCGCCACCCCCACGTATGCTGCGGCGGTGCCCCACCCCACCCCCGGCGTCACCCGGCGCCTGTACGGCCTGCTCACCCCCTACCGCCGCACCGTGGGCCTGGGCCTGCTGCTCCTGACCCTCAGCGTCATCGCGGAACTGTACCCCCCCCTGGTGTGGATCCGCGTGGTGGACCACGGCATCGCCCAGCGGGACTGGCCGTACATCGCCACGCAGCTCGCCCTGCTCGTCCTGGTGTTCGGCGCACAGCAGCTTCTCAGCGCCTCCCGCGGCATCCTGCTCGAACGCGCCGGGCAGCGCCTCACCCTGGACCTGCGCCTCGCCGTGTACCGCAAACTCCAGGCGCAGTCCGCCGACTACTTCGAAAGCCAGCGCACCGGCGACCTGATCGCCCGCGTCACCGGCGACGTGGACGCCATCCAGGACGTCCTCGTGCGCGGCACCGACTCCGTGCTCGCCAACGCCCTGCGCCTCACCGGCGTGATCGGCATCTTCATCGCCCTGAACCCCGTCCTGGGCGCCGCCACCACCCTCCCCATGCTGGCCGTGGGCGCGCTGCTGTGGCGCTACGCCCGCACCGTTCGGCCCGCCTACCGCGCCGCCCGCACGCGCCTGGGGGACCTGACCGCCCTGATCACCGACCGCCTGGGCGGCATGCGTGTCGTGCAGACCCACGCCCGCGAAGCGCAGGAAACCGCGCGCGTCGAGGCGCTCGGCCGCGAACTGTACGACGTGCAGGTCCGGGCCGTCACCCTGCGCAACCGCTCCTTCCCGCTCGCGCGCTTCGTGGGCAACATGGGCAACGTCATCATGCTCGGCGGCGGCGCGTGGCTGATCATGCAGGGCCAGTTCACCATCGGCGGCCTGCTCGCCTACCGCGGGTACGGCCGCTACTTCTACGGCCCCCTGGACGACCTCGTCGGCATCGCCGACCTGCTCCAGCGCGCCGAGGCCAGCGGCCGCCGCGTCTTCGAGGTCCTCGACGCGCCCGTCACCGTGCAGGACCACCCGGACGCCCGGCCCCTGCCCGACCCCGCCCGCGGCGAGATCGAATTCCGCAACGTCACCTACGGCTACGACCCCGCCCGGCCCGTGCTGCGCGACGTCAGTTTCCGCGTGCCCGCCGGCCAGCGCGTCGCCGTGCTCGGCGAATCCGGCGCCGGCAAGAGCACCCTGCTGGGCCTCGTCACCCGCGCCCACGACCCGCAGGCCGGCCAGGTCCTGATCGACGGCCTGGACGTCCGCACCCTCACCCTGCACAGCCTGCGCCGCGCCGCGGTCATCATGCCGCAGGACACCTTCCTCTTTCACGACACCGTCCGCGCCAACGTCACCTACGCCCACCCCGCCGCCACCCCCACCGAAATCCAGGACGCCCTGCGCGCCGCCCACGCCCTCGACTTCGTGCAGGCCCTCCCGGACGGCCTGGACACCCTGGTCGGCGAACGCGGCGTGAAACTCAGCGGCGGGCAGCGCCAGCGCCTCGGCATCGCCCGCACCCTGCTCGCCCGGCCCCGCGTCCTGCTGCTGGACGAACCCACCAGCGCCGTGGACGCCGAAAGCGAGGCCCAGGTCGTCGCCGCGCTGGACGACCTGATGCGCGGCCGCACCGCATTGATCGTCACGCACCGCCTCAGCCTCGCCCGCGGCGCCGACCGGGTCCTCGTGATCCAGGACGGCCGGATCGTGGAAGACGGCCCCCCCGCGAAGCTGCTCGAACAGGGCGGCGCGTACGCCGCGCTCGACCGCACCAGCCGCGCCCTCGTCGGCTGAGCAACAAGCAAAGGGCTTGCTCCCGGCGTTTCTGTCAGAGGCGGCTGGTGACCCGATCCCAGCCCGGCGCCGCCTTCTTCAGCAGGGGGTGGCCGTACTCGCCGAGCAGCCCCTGGGCGCGCAGCGCGCCGTCCAGCCGTGTTTTTGCGTCCGCCAGGACACCCGGAGCCGCCAGCCAGGGGTCCGGGACGAGGTCCACTTCCAGGCCACCCCAGGCGGTGGGGGTCAGGACAACCCCCTCCGCCTCCAGCGGGCACGGGTCGAGAACCGCCATCAGGTCCGGCCCGAACCAGCTGCGGACCGCCAGGCCGTCCAGGCCGTGACGGCGCAGCTCACTGCCCGTCATGGCCAGCATCCGGTCCAGCGGCGCCGGTTCCGCGCCGTAACCCAGCCCGCCGAACGCCGGGTGAAGGACCCCGGCCAGAGCCGAGCCCAGGGTGAACAGCTCGGGCCGACGCCCGGCCGTCACGTCCGCGAACACCAGCCGCGTCACCTGCTCCGAAACCCCAGTGATTCCCAGACTCACGTCGTAGGCGGGGTCTGTCCGGCGCCCCAGCGTGGGCAGGTCACTGCGGCGGCCCTCTGCCAGCCGCACCAGGAACGCCTCTCGGGCACAGGGGTCTGCCTCTGGACCATCGCCGAAGCGGAAGATATCTGGTGCTAGTCCCGCGTTATCCAGAACTGTCAGGAGCTGCTCGAAGCGCCGGGCGCGTTCCCGGCTGGGGTTCACGGCGTCCCATCCGTAGAATTTCAGGACTGTTTTCATGTGTGACAGCTTCTTTCACGGGCTCGAGGCAGCCTGATGGCTTTCCATAACCGCAGGCGCGGCAGGCTCCGCACATTGCTTCCCGGCTTCCTGCTCACATGTTCCAGTGTATCGGGCAGGCTGGAGCGCAACAAACTCCGTCCCGGAGGGAGAGAAGGCGTCCCCGGATCACGGGGATCGCGGGGACGCCAGGAATGAGTATTGCTTACTCGAACTGCTTCAGCACGCCTTCCAGGCGGTCTTTCTGCTGGGTGAAGTCCTCCACGCGGCGTTTCTCTTCCTCGATCACCTCGGCGGGCGCGCGGGCGACGAAGCCCTCGTTGCCCAGCTTGCCCTGCGCCTGTTTGATCTGCTTGTCGAATTCCGCGAGGCGTTTTTTCTGCTTGCCCAGCCAGTCGGCGAGGTCCACGGTGCCTTCCAGCGGCGCGCGGATGGTCACGCCGCGTTCCACGGCACTCAGGGTGCGGCCTTCCAGGCTGGGCACCAGCTGCACGCGGGCGATGCTTTCCACCACGCGGGCGTTCTCGGTGACCACGCCGCTCAGGTCGCCTTCCACGGTCACGCCCAGGCGGTCCTGGGGGCTCAGGCCCAGTTCGTTCTTCAGGCTGCGGGCGGCGTTCACGGCGGCGCGCAGGGCGTCGAACGCGCGGGTGGCTTCCGCGTCGTGCAGGTCGGCGTTCGCCACTGGCCAGACGCGCAGGGCCAGCTGCCGGCGGTGCCCGAGCGCCTCGTACAGCTCGGAGGTGATGAACGGCATGACCGGGTGCAGCAGTTTCAGGATGTGCTCCAGCACGGCCTTCAGGGTCGCCAGCGTGCCCAGTTTCCCTTCGGCCAGGGCGGGTTTGGCGGCCTCGATGTACCAGTCGCAGAACTCGTCCCAGGTAAACGAGTACAGCGTGCGGGTGGCGGCGCCGATGTCGAAGGCCTCCAGCTGCGCGGTGGCTTCGGCAGTCACGGCGTTCAGGCGGGAGATGATCCAGCGGTCGGCGAGGGTCAGGTCGTCCCGGCCACGCAGCAGGGCCAGCACGTCCTGGCTGCGGGGCAGGTCCAGGTCGCCGGGAATCAGGGCGCGGCGCACGTACGCGGTCAGGTCGTCGTCGCCCTGCAGGTGGGGGACGGCCTCGCCCAGGCGCATCAGGGCGAAGCGGGTGGCGTTCCAGAGTTTGTTCGCGAAGTTGCGGCCCTGCTCGAAACGGCGCGGGTCGTGCTTGATGTCCTGACCGCCGGTCGAGAGGTAAGCGAAGGCGAAGCGGGCGGCGTCCACGCCGTACTGCTCGAACAGGTCCAGTGGGTCCACGCCGTTGCCCTTGCTCTTGCTCATCTTCTGGCCCTTGGCGTCCAGGTACAGGCCGTGCAGCATCACCGTGCTGAAGGGCGCCTGGCCGGTCAGGCCGTAGGCGGCCATCTGCATGCGGGCCACCCAGAAGAACAGGATGTCGTACCCGGTCACCAGAACCTGCGTGGGGTAGAACTTCCGGAAGTCCTCGCTGTCGGTGTCGGGCCAGCCCAGCGTGGAGAAGGGCCACAGGTTGCTGGAAAACCACGTGTCGAACACGTCCGGGTCACGGCGCAGGTTCAGGTGCGCGTAGCGGGGGTCCTGGTCGCAGTCCAGGTCCGGGTTCTCGGGGTCCGGCACGTAGATGTTGCCCTGCTCGTCGTACCACGCGGGAATCTGGTGCCCCCACCACAGCTGCCGGCTGATGTTCCAGTCGCGGATATTCTCCAGCCAGTCGCGGTTCACCTTCGCGTAGCGGTCCGGCACGAGGCGCATCTCGCCTTTCTCCAGGCCGTCCAGGGCCATGTCCGCGAAGGGTTTCATGCGCACGAACCACTGCGTGCTCACGATGGGCTCCACCGGCACCTTCGTGCGCTCGGACAGGCCGATGGCGGTGTCGTGGTCCTTTTCCTCGATCAGGTGCCCGCCCTCGGTCAGGGCCTTGGTCACGGCCTTGCGGGCCGCGAAGCGCTCCATGCCGTGGAACTCGGCGGGCACGAGGTCGTCCTGCGTGAGGTTCCCGTGCAGGTCGATCACGCTGGGCCGCGCCAGACCGTGCCGCTCGCCCACCTCGAAGTCGGTGGGGTCGTGCGCGGGCGTGATCTTCAGGGCGCCCACCCCGAACTCCATCTCCACCGCCTCGTCCGCGATGATCGGCACCAGCCGGTCCGTGAGCGGAATGCGGGCCTTCTTCCCGACCAGGTGACGGAAGCGCGTGTCGTCCGGGTGCACGGCGATCGCCTGGTCCGCGAAGATCGTCTCCGGGCGCACCGTCGCGATGCGGATCTCGCCGGGCTCACCGTTGCTGGCCGCCTCGTTCGGGTCTTCCAGCTTGTAGGACAGGGTGGTCATCTTGCCCTTGCGGACTTCGCGGTCAATTTCCAGTTCGCTCAGGGTGGTCTGGCTGGCCGGGTCCCAGTTCACGATCCGCTCGCCGCGGTACGCGAAGCCCTCGTGGTACAGCTTCACGAACTGGTGCCGGACCGCGCGCGACAGGCCCTCGTCCATCGTGAAGCGCTCGCGGGTCCAGTCCGCGCTGACGCCCAGGCGCGAGAGCTGATTCAGGATCATGCCGCCCGACTCGGCCTTCCACGCCCACACCCGCTCCAGGAACGCCTCGCGGCCCAGGTCGTGCCGCGACACGCCGGCCTCGCGCAGCTGCTTTTCCACGACCACCTGCGTGGAGATCCCGGCGTGGTCCATGCCCGGCAGGTACAGCGCCTCGAAGCCCTGCATGCGCTTGAAGCGGATCAGCGTGTCGATCAGGGTGTTGTCCAGCGCGTGCCCCAGGTGCAGGTTTCCGGTCACGTTCGGCGGCGGGATCACGATGGTGAACGGCTCACGGCCGCTACTGGCGTCCGCGCGGAAGGGCTCGGTGCGCCAGCGGTTCGCCCACTGCGGCTCCACCGCCTGCGGATCGAACTGCGGAGCCAGGGTCTTGCTGTCGGCGGGGGTGTCGGTCATGCGCGGGTCTCCTTGTCGTGCGGAACGCCGGGGATCGGCGGCGGGGTCAGGCCAGGGTCGGGCGGGCCAGGGTCGGTCAGGGCAGGGGAGGGCAGGAACAGGTCCAGGTCCCAGTCGAGGCGCGGGGCCGGCAGCGGCTCCCAGCGGAAACGGAACACGTGACCGTCGGCGGCATGCTCCCAGGTATCCGGCAGGTCCGGCGGGGCCAGCAGGTGATGGAAGTGCCTCATCTCGCGTTTGGCGTGTGCCTCGCTGATCCACTCGGCGCTGCCCAGGTAACCCCGCAGGGTGAAGCCGGCCTGCCCGGTTTCCTCGGCGGCCTCCCGGAGGGCGGCCTGTGCGGGGGTCTCGCCAGGCTCCACCCCGCCGGCCACGACCTGCACGCCGGCGTCCTGGGCGGGCACGTGGTCGAAAACGAGCAGGGCCGCGCCGTGCCCGGCTGGGCGCGTGATCTGGCAGACCGCCCGCTCGCGCAGCCGGTGTGCCCGGGCGTGCGCGCGGGCGGCCTGAAGTTCGCTGAACTGGGTCATGTCACCTCCTGCCGGGCCACACGAAAAAACGTCTCGTCCGCCCGGATTGCTCCGTGTGCGGACGAGACGTGAACGTTCAGTCCCGTGGTACCACCGCGGTTCCCTGGCTGCATGCCGGGGCGCTCTGGGTGCGCTGTGACGGGCGCTCCCGGGCGGGTCTACTGGGCCGCGTGGGCCGTTCTTCCACCGTGCTCGCGGGTGACGTTCTCCGGGCGGCACTCCGGCCTGGGCTCTCAGTCACGGCCCGGGCTCCCTGTCGGGGCCAGTTCCCGGGTACTCTTCCCGGTCAACGCCCACGCAGTGTACGCGCCGCCCCGCCCCCCTTTCAATCCGCCAGAAGGCGGGGCTCAGGGGGAGGCGAACAGCGCCTCGGCCTGAGTGAAGCCGTAGAAGGACTCGCTCATCGCCCCGTACGTGCCCGGGCCGCGCAGTTCGGCCGCGATGCGCGCCACGTGCCCCAGCGCGCCCAGCATCGCCCCCTGACCCAGGCTCACGCGCCGCGCCCCGGCCGCCAGCAGGTCCGGCACGGCCGGCGCGCCGGGCGCGGCCATCACGTTCAGCGGCCCGGGCAGTTCGGCCGCCAGCACGCGGATCACCGCCGGGTCGGTCACGCCCGGCACGAACACGCCGTCCGCTCCAGCCTGCAGGTACGCCCGGCCGCGGCGCACCGTCTCCTCCAGGCGCTCCTGCTCGTCTCGGCCCACCCCGCACAGGTACGTGTCGGTGCGGACATTCAGGAACACGCCTGCCGCGCCGCGGGCCGCCTCCACGCGGCGCACCTGCTCGTCCAGGGCGTACAGGGGCGCGTCCAGGCGGCCGGTGGCGTCCTCCAGGTTCACGCCGGCCACGTCCAGGGCCGCGACCTCCCGCACCGTGCGGGCCACGTCGTCCGGCGCGTCGCCGTACCCGGCCTCGATGTCGGCGTTCAGCGGCACGCTCAGCGCGCGGCGGATCACTGCGATCTCGGCCAGCATCTTGGCGCGGGAGAGGCGCTGGCCGTCCGGCAGGCCGCGCGCGTACGCGATTCCGGCGCTGGTCGTGCCGACGGCCGGGAAGCCCGCCGCCTGGAAGATCCGGGCGCTCGCGGCGTCCCAGGCGTTCGGGAGGGCAAAACCCCGGGCGTGCAGGGCGTGGAAGGCCGGGTGAGGTTCGGTGGGGGTCATGCGGTCTCCTTCAGGGCGGCGTGGTGCCGCCACACGTGCAGCGTGGCGAGGCTGCGGTACGGGGCGAGGGGGGCGAGCAGGGCGGTGACCTCCCGGGCGTCCGGCCGGCCGGGCAGGCCGTGCAGCTGTTGCAGGCCCGCGGCCAGGGCGCTGTCCCCGACCGGGACCACGTCCGCGGCGCCCAGGCCGCGCAGCAGCACGTACCGTGCCGTCCAGGGGCCGATGCCGGGCACGGCGGTCAGCTGGCGTTCGGCGGCGCGCACGGACCCGCCGGCCAGGGCGTCCAGGTGCAGGGCGCCGCTGGCACACAGCCCCGTGACGCGGGAGAGCAGGTCCGCGCGGGCCCGGGTGAAGCCCAGCGCGGTGAGATCGGGGACGGACAGCGCGGCGATGCCCTCCGCGCTGGGTGGGGCGGACAGCCCCGCGCCGGCCGGCTCGGCTAGGCGGTCGCACAGCCGGCGGCGCAGGGTGCAGGCGAACGCGAACGTGACCTGCTGCCCGGCCACCGCCCACACCAGCGCGTCGAACGGGGTGGGCGTGAGCGGCACCCGGTACCCGGGCGTGCCCGCCACCAGCGGCCCGAACGCCGCGTCCTCCCGCGCCAGTCGCTCGAACCGCGCCGGGTCGCTGGTCAGGCCCAGCATCCGCCGCAGCATGCCGTGCAGGGCCGCCGCGTCCGCCGGGCTCAGGGGCGCCCCGGTGGTGACCTCGGCCTGCCCGGCGCGCAGCGCCACGCTCACCACCTGCACGCCGCCGGGCAGCCGCAGCGCCGTGTGCAGCGTGTGGCCCTCCACCCGGGCGGTGCTCTGGCAGCGGTCGCGGCCCAGGTCGCGAAGCATCGCGGCCAGCGGGTACCCGGCGGGCAGCCGCAGCGTGAAGGCCCGCGAGCCGCGCAGGTCCCGGTACGCCTGCGCGCTCAGGCCCGCCTGCTTCCGGAACTGCTCCCCGAACGCCGACAGGCTGGCGAAACCCACCTCGAAGGCGATCTCCGTGACCGGCCGGTCCGTGTGCAGCAGCAGGTGCCGCGCCTGCGCGATCCGGCCCCGGGCCAGGAAGTCCGCCGGGGTGAGCCCCAGGTGCTCGCGCAGCAGCGCGTGCAGCGCCCGCACGCTCAGGCCGGCGGCGCGGGCCAGGGCCGGGACGTCCGGCAGGTCCCCGGGCGGCAGGGCGGCCAGGGCCGCCACCTGCGCCTCGTCCGCGTGAATGCCGGCGTAGTAGTGGTCCGGGTGGCAGCGCAGGCATGGCCGCAGCCCCGCCGACCGGGCCGAGGCGGGCGTGGCGTGAAACACCACGTTCTCCGGCTTCGGTTTTTTCGCCCGGCACGACGGCAGGCAGTAGATGCCGGTGCTGACCACGCCCGTGATGAACCGCCCGTCGAAGGCGGCGTTCGCGGCCAGCATCTCCCGGAGCATGATCTGGCGGGAAAGACTCATGCGGGCATTGTGCGGGCCGGGCGCTCGGGCCGCCACCGGATTCCGGCACGGGAATTTCCGGCCCGACTCCGTGGGAACGGGACTGTACCGGACGGCGGCGCGGAGCGCCATCGCCCGCCCGGCGGGTGTGTTTTCTGCCCTCCAGGCCGCACACTGCGCGGATGCCTGACCTTGAAGGATTCACCCTGTATCACCGGGCCGGGCGCGACGTGCGCGGCGACCGGCTGCTGCCCCTGAACGCCCTGCGGGAGACGTGGCCGGACGTGTACGCGCGCGAGGTGCGCAAGTATGACGGCCGCGAGGCCCTGCGCGACTCGGTGCTGCCTGACCTGGCGTGCGGCTGGGGCGACGTGCTGTTCCTCAGTCCCGTGGACCCGGGCCCGCTGCTGGACGTCCTGCGGGCGGCCGGGCATGCGGCGCCGCCGGTCCGGTTCTGGACCCTGCCGGCGGCCGCCCTGGACCCCGAGCACGCCCGGGTGCTGCTGCCTCGCCCGTGGCCCGGCGGGGTGTTCCAGCCGCACTCCCCGGACGACCTTCAGCCGTTCACGCGGGATGTCCTGGCCGGGGCGTGCGTGCCGCCCGCGGCCACCCTGGCGCGCCTGCGGGCCCTGCCGCCGGGCGCGCCGCTCCTCCTGTGGTCGGACGTGCCGCACGTGCTGTACCGGGGCAGCCTGCCCCTGAGCCTGCTGCGCGAGGTCCGGCGGTAACGCCCCGGCTTACTCGCCGGCCGGTTCCTCGATCTCGAACCGGTACAGTTTCGGGCGTTTCATGAATCCGCGCGACACGGCCACCGTCGCGTTGCGGTACGGCACGCCGGTCACGGGCGCGCCGTTCGGGAAGCTGAAGGTCTCGCCGTCCAGCCGCAGGGCGCCGTCATGGAAGTCCAGCAGGCCCCGCGCGCGGCCCAGCACGTCGTAGGGGTGCTCGATCAGCACGGTGAGTTTCACGGGCTGCCCGGCCAGGCTGCGCAGAGGGTTGCCGCCGTGCCCGAACGCCGTGCGGATCTCGTCGGCGATGCGCTCGCAGGTGACTTTCAGGCTCAGCGCGTACTCCCCGACCGGGAAGAGCGCCTCGCGGATCAGGGTCACGCCGTCCCCCTCGGCTTCCCGGAAGGTGCTGAGCAGCGCCTCGCGGCGGTTGCGGATCAGCGTGACCGGCGCGGCCCGCCCGCCCTGCATCGGGAACTCCCCGCGCTGGATGAGCCGCTCGGCGTGCAGCAGGGTGTCTTCCCGGGTGCGGAAGGTACGCTGCTGCACGTTCTCGTACGGCAGCCAGCGTCCGGCGCTGTCGCGCTGCAGCCAGTCCACCCACAGCTCGTAGCGGTCCTGGAATTTCCAGGAGGCGTGCGGCGCGACCCGGGCGTCCGGTCGGGGCAGGGGCGCGCTCAGGCTCTCGCGGCCGAACGCGGGGGTGGGGGCGGCGTTGCCGTCGGGGTCGCGGGTGTCACGCGGGGTGGGTGTGCTGCGGGTGATGGCGCTCATGCGACCCTCCTTCCTGGCCGTTCATCATGCCAGCCTGAACGCCCATCATGCCAGCCGGGGCGCCCCGGCGTTTCGGGGCCGCGCGGGTCATGCCGGGACGACCTCGACCAGCCCGGCCTGCACGAAGGGCCGCAGGGTGTCCAGCAGCTCGCGGGGTTTGAGGGTCGAGGGGTCCCCGGCGGGCCGGAAGGCGAGGCGTTCGAGCATGCCGCGGATGCTCACGCCGGGCGTCACCATGCGCAGCGCGCGGTACTGCTGCTGCGTGACCGGCTGCGCCTCGGACCAGCGGGCGCTGAAGCGCAGGGTGGAGGTCCACTCCGGGAAGACCTTCAGCACCTCCGCCCAGCCGTCCTGGTCGAACAGCATGTGCGTCAGGGCCACCTCGCGCCGCAGGCTCAGGGTGCGGTCCGGCGCGGCGACGTTCGGCTCGAACGTGAAGATCCCGCCGTCCAGGCTCGCCAGGACCTGCAGGGCCGGTTCGCCCTTCATGGGCCCGTACTGGGCGTGCACGATGTCGCCGGCGTCCACCCAGAAGTCGCCGCCGCGGGGGTGCGTCACGCTGAGTTTCCCGGCCTTGCCGCTGGCAAGCAGCATCTGCATGACGGACAGCAGCGGAAAGATGGTCAGGTCACCACGCACCATGCCCCCAGTGTAATGCCCCGGCCCGCCCAGGCGCTGAGAACGCCCCCCGCGCTACCCTCGGGAACGTGCCGACGCCCGAAGCCTCCCGGCCCACCCCCCTGAGCGTGCTGCTGTCCCTGGCGGCGGCCGACGCCCTGGGCGCCGCCACCGAATTCAAGACGCCCGACGTGATCCGCGCCCGGTACGGGGGGAGTGTCACGACCTACCAGCCGGGCAGCGTGTTCGGCTTCGCGCCCGGCGAGGCGACCGACGACACCCAGATGACCGTGGCCACCCTGCTCGGCTATGCCCGGGGAGAGGGAAGGCCGGGCGTGTGGGCGGCCCTGCAGGACTGGCTGGTGACCGGCCCACCCGACGTGGGCGGCCTGACGCGCGCCGCCCTGCGCCACCCCTCCCCGGACGGCGGCGTGCAGGTCTGGACCGACAGCGGGTTTCAGAGCGCCGGGAACGGCGGCCTGATGCGCGTGGCGGCGGTCTGGCTGGCCGGGTTCCGCGCGGACGCGCTGGACCGCGAGTCGGCGGTCGTGACCGCCTTCACCCACGCCGACCCGCGCTGCGTGCACGCCTCGGTGATGCTCACGGCTCTGCTGGAGGCGCTGGCGGGTGGCGAGGGCCTGGACGCCGCGGCCCGGCAGGCCCTGAGCCGGATGGACCGCCTGGACGCGCGCCGGACCCTGCTGGACGCCGGCCTGCTGGGAGTGGACAGCATTGAGGCGAACGCCGCCTTCCGCGAACGCGACCGCGCGGCGCGCGCCGAGGTGCGCGCCCGCGTGCAGTCCGGCCTGGACGGGCATCTCACGTCGCAGAGCGGGTTCGTGCTGGACACCCTGGAAGCCGCCCTGGCTCACGCCCGCGCCGGGTCCTGGCTGGACGGCGTGCAGCCGGCCGTGCTGCTCGGCGACGACAGCGACACCGTCGCCTGCGTGACCGGCGCCATTCTCGGCGCGCGCGGCCTGAGCGTCCCCGGCCACCTGCTGCCGGACCTGCGCATCGGGCACAGCTGGCCCGGCTGGCAGCGCGACTGGGCAGCCACGCAGCACCTGCCCGCCCTGCTGGCCCGCCTGCCCACGCCGGCCTGAGCCCACTGCGGCGGGCCGGGGTGTGATACACTTCCTCGGTTGTCCGCTACGCACATTCCCGGTGCCTGACCCCGGGAGCAGACGTGGCGGCGGAGGCACCTATGAAGAAAGACATCCACCCCAAGAACGTTCCTTGCAAGATCATCTACCAGGGCAAAGTCGTCATGGAGACCCTGAGCACCAAACCCGAGATCCACGTGGACGTCTGGAGCGGCGTGCACCCCTTCTGGACCGGCGAAGAGCGCTTCGTGGACACCGAAGGCCGCGTGGACAAGTTCAACAAGCGCTTCGGCGACAGCTACCGCACCAAGAAGAAGTAAGGGCCGTCAGGCTCCGCCGCCCCGCCCCCGTGGTGGGGCGGCCTTCTTTGGTCCCGGCGCTCACCCCGGGCGGGGTGGCATACTTCCGGACGTGCTCAAGTCCCCCTACTCCGGCGGCCACCTGGAAGTGATCGTGGGCCCCATGTTCAGCGGGAAAAGCGAGGAACTGATCCGCCGCGTCACCCGCGCCGTGATCGCCCGCCAGCGCGTGCAGGTGTTCAAACCCGCCATTGACGACCGCTACCACGAGTCCGCCGTCGCCAGCCACGCCGGGCGGACCGTGGGCGCCCTGGCCGTGCGGGACGTCGCCGGCATCCGCGCGCACCTGTCCGGGGAAGGTCCCCTCCTGACCGCCAGTCAGGCCCCGGCTGAACTGCCGGACGTGGTCGGCATCGACGAGGTGCAGTTCTTCGGGCCGGAGATCGTGCCGCTGGCCCTGCATCTCGCGGACGCGGGCGTGCGCGTGATCCTGGCCGGTCTGGACCTGGACTTCCGCGCCGAGCCGTTCGGGTGCATGCCCGACCTGCTCGCCCGCGCCGAGAGCGTGGAGAAACTCACGGCGATCTGCACCGAGTGCGGCGCGCCCGCCACCCGCTCCCAGCGGCTGATCGGCGGGGAACCCGCCCGCTTCGACGACCCGGTGGTGCTGGTGGGCGCGCAGGAGAGTTACGAGGCCCGCTGCCGGGTGCACCACGTCGTCCTGCCCGCCCGGGAACCCGAAACGCGGCCGGTGGCTGCTCAGGCGCCGGCGTAACCCGCCCAGACGTACTCGTCGCGCCACGCCTCGCCCCGGCGGATGAAGGGCGCGCGGCTGCCCAGCACGCGGTGCCCGCCCTTCACGGCCGCCCGCACGATCACCCGCGGGTCCAGGGCCGGGTGCAGCTGGCGGGCGAACGCCACCTCCTCCCGGACGTCCAGGCTCTCGCCGCTGGCGACCGAGTCGGTGCCCAGCGCGACCTCCACCCCGGCCGCCGCGAACGCCGCCCACGGGAACACGCCGCACTCCAGGTGGTGGTTGCTGCGCGGGCAGGTCACCACCGCGCAGCCCGCCCGCGCCACCCGGGCGACGTCGTCCGGCGTGACGTTCACCATGTGCACCAGGGTGGGCCTGGCGGCCAGCACGCCCAGTTCATCCAGGTAACGCACCGGTGTCAGGTCCGGGTGGGGGTCCCGGCCAATCACCTCCGCGAAGGTGTCGGGCATCAGGGCCTTCAGGCGGTTGTCCCACAGCGGCCCGGCGCCGGTGGCGAACAGCTCCCGCTCGCTGGGGTGCTCGGCCACGTGAATCTGCATGGGCAGGCCCTCCCCGGCGGCGAACTCGGCCGCGAGGCGCATCAGGCGGGCACTGACCGTGAAGGGCGTGTGGGGCGTCACGCCCAGGCGCAGGCCGCCCGGCCGCTCCCGCCCGCGCCACGCGGTCACCAGGGCCCGCAGCCGCGCGAGGGTCTCGTCGGCCCGTTCGGGTTTCGGGGCAAACAGCTCAAAGTAAAGCACGCCCGTCAGGTCGGCGTGGTCCAGCAGGGCGTCCATCACGTCCGGCGCGAACACGATGTCCCCCACGCCGCCCACCCGCAGCCGCGCGAGTTCCTGGGCGCCGGCCAGCGCGCCGGCCACGCCGCGCCGCTCGCGCTGGCCCACCACCACCTCCGGAATCCAGCGGAAGTACGGCAGCGCCCGGAAGTCGTACGCGCTCATGTCCAGGTGCGTGTGCGCGTTCACGGGTGGCGGCGCGATCACGCCGCCCACCGCCGTCTCGTGGGCCTGCGGGTACGCGCGCCGCAGCTCGTCCGGGTGTCCGGTGGCGGCCACCGTGCCCCCCACGACCACCACGCCGCCCGGCGACTGCGCCCCGCCCAGGCCCGTGTACAGCAGGTCGCAGGTCAGCAGGCGGGGCGTGAAGGCGTCGGCGGGCGTGGGGGCAGTCATGCCGGCCATGCTAGACCTCGCGGCCGGGGCTCAGGGCTTCTTGCGGCGGGCCTTCCCGCCGGCCGGCAGCGGCGGGCCGCCCGCCCGGGCCTTCTTGCCGGTCTTGTCGGCCCGGCGAACGGGCGCGCTGCCGGGGTCGCGGGCCAGGGTCAGGGACGGCTGGGCTGCCGGGGTGGGCTGCGCGGCGAGGCCCAGGTCCTCGTGCTGCGCGGCGCTCATGGCCGCGCCGATGATGCCGGCGTCGTTCAGCAGGGCGGCCGGCACGAAGCGGCTGCGGTCCAGTTTCAGGTGCTCGCTCCACTTGTCGGCCTTCTTGCTCACGCCCCCGCCGATGATGAACAGGTCCGGGCTGAACAGCAGCTCCAGGTGCCGGAGGTACCCGCTGGCGCGTTTGGCCCACTGCTTCCAGTTCAGGTCGTCGCGTTCGCGGGCCCGGTCGGACGCCCAGGTCTCGGCGTGGTGTTCGCGCAGCCACAGGTGCCCCAGTTCCGTGTTGGGGACCAGCACCCCGTCGTGAATCAGGGCGCTGCCGATCCCGGTGCCGAAGGTCAGGACCAGCACCGTGCCGCTCACGCCCTGCCCCGCGCCGAATTTCGCCTCGGCCAGCCCGGCGGCGTCGGCGTCGTTCAGGAGGTGCACCTCGCGGCCCAGGGCGCGGGTGAACTCGGTGTCGGCGTCCAGGCCGATCCAGGCGGCGTCCACGTTCGCGGCGCTCAGGGTCCGGCCGTGCTGCACGATGCCGGGAAAGGTCACGCCGACCGGGCCGTCCAGCCCGAAGTGGTCGGCCAGCTGCCGCAGCACCCGGATCACGTCGTCCGGCCGGGCGCCCTCCGGGGTGGGGATGCGCAGCCGCTCGCCGACCAGCTGCCCGGTCGTGATGTCCACGGGCGCGCCCTTGATGCCGCTGCCGCCGATGTCGATCCCCAGCACCACAGTCATGCCCCGCAGCCTAGAGCATCCGGGGCCCCCGCCGCACCCGCCCGCCCCGATGGACGGGGTGTAATTTTGAACTCCAGGGCGGTAACCTGACGGTCATCATGGACTCTTCCTCCCTGCGTGAACGGCAGAAAGAACGCCGGCGCGCCCGCATCTACCACGTCGCGATCGACCTGTTCAAACGCGGCGGGTTCCAGGCGACCACGGCGACCGACATCGCGCGGGCCAGCAACGTCTCACGCGGCACCTTCTTCAACTACTACCCCTACAAGGAAGCCGTCCTGCTCGACTACGGCAGCGAGGTCATGGACCGCCTGCGCGACCACGCCGAGGCCCGCCTGCGCGACGGGCACCCGCCCCTGACCGTGCTGTTCGAGGTGTGGGACATGCTCGCCGAAGAAAACTCCCGCGAACGCGACCTGTTCCCCCCGCTGGCCTACGAGGTCATGAACCCCAACCCGGAACGCGCCCGCACCGCCTACCAGGCCCTGCCGCTGAGCAAGGTGATCGAACTGATCCTGCGGCCCCTGCACCACTCCGGGCAGCTGCGCGCCGACCTGAGCCTGCAGCGCATCAGCAACCTGATCGCCGACACGTACCTGATGGTCGCGCTGCGCTGGAGCGCCTACGGCACCGAACGCACCCTGCAAGAGGAGATGCGCCTGGCGCTGAACCTGCTGCTGGAAGGCGCCCTGAAACGCGAGCCGGCGCGGCCCTGACCACCACCCCGTTCCCCCTGCACGGACGGCCGGGGCCCCGTCGCCTACACTTCAGGGCATGAACGCGCAGGAGGTGAAGGCGTGGCAATCCCAGAAGTGAAGATCGGCACCGGACGCCACGCCTGGCCGTTCAGCCGCGGCCTGGTCGTGGAATCCCTGGTGAACGCCGGCGCGGGCGCCGCCGAGGCCGCCGCCGCCGGCCGCATCGTCGAGCAGCAGCTGAGGCACGGCAAACGCCGCCACATTCCCGTGGAGGACCTGCACGCCCTGGTCACCGAGGTCGCCCGCACGGCCGTCGGCGAGGACGTCGCCGCGCGCGTGGCCGAACAGACCCCGGCCTTCATGGACATCCTGGTCGTGGCGAAAAAGGGCCACCTGCCGTTCAGCCGCGGCGTGCTGGCCCGCACCCTGGAAGACGCCGGGCTCTCGCCCCGCGACGCGTACGCCACCGCCAGCGCCGTGGACGTCCGCATGCGCCAGGCCGGCACCCAGACCCTGACCGCCGAGGACCTTGACCAGCTGACCGAGGCCACCCTGGCCGCCCGTTACGGCGAGCACATGCGCCGCACCTACCAGTACGTGCGACTGAACCGCGGCCGCTTGGGCGTCGCCAGCGACGACTACAGCCTGCCCGTGCCGTTCAGCAAGGGCGTGCTCGTGCAGTCCCTGCTGGCCGCCGGCGTGGACCCGGACGTGGCCCGCAAGGTGGCCCGCGTCACCCAGCGGGACCTGCGCGGCCGGGACGACCGCGTGGTCCGCCGCAGCGACGTGCGCGAGAAGGTCGAGGCGCTGCTGCGCGACGAGGTCGGGCCGGACGTCAGCGCCCGCTACCGCCTGCTGCGCGTGATCCGCCACCCCCCGCGCCCCCTGGTGATCCTGCTGGGCGGCGTGAGCGGCACCGGCAAGAGCTTCCTGGCCGCCGAGGTCGCCTACCGCCTGGGCATCTCCCGCGTGGTCGGCACCGACTCCATCCGCGAGGTGATGCGCAGCATGGTCTCCCCGGCGCTGCTGCCCACCCTGCACGCCAGCACCTTCAACGCCTGGGAAGCCCTGGTGCCCCCCGGCGAGCGCCTGCCGGAGCACGCCAGCCTGGACCAGCTGATGGCCGGCTTCCGCGACCAGGTGCAGCAGGTCAGCGTGGGCCTCAAGGCGGTCGTGCAGCGCAGCGTGGAGGAAGGCACCAGCGTGCTGCTCGAAGGCGTGCACCTGGTGCCCGGGTACATCCGCCCCGGGGACATCCGCAACGCCATCGTGGTGCCCATGCTGGTCACGCTGCCCAGCGCGGACGAGCACCGCCGGCACTTCGAGTCCCGCGACATCGAGACCGCCGCCACCCGCCCCCTGCACCGCTACCTGCGCTACTTCGACGAGATCCGCCGCATGCAGGACCAGCTGGAAACCCTGGCTCGGCAGGAAGGCGTGCCGCTCCTGAACGGCCAGACGCTGGACGAGAGCGCCGATCAGGCCGTGAACGTGGTCCTGAGCCGCGTGATGACCGCCCTAACACCCGAGGAACGCGCGCTGCTGTTCGGCGGGGACGGCGGGGACGACGAGATCCTCACCGAGGTCACCCGCGAGAAACGCCGCCGCGCCGACCCGGCCACCGACGGCGCCGCCGGGGACGACCCCCCGCCCGGACCGGCCGGCGCCTGAGGCGCCTTACCCGGCGGCGCCCGGTTCGACCATCACCAGCGAGAACCGGCAGGCGGTCCGGGCCAGCACGGCGTGCCGCTCGCCGGGCGCGAGGTACACCACGTCCCCCGCCGACAGGTCCGACGACCGGCCCGCCACGGTGAACGTCAGCCCGCCGTCCAGCACCTGCACCACCACCGCCCGCGGCGACTGGTGGTCGGTGAGTTCCTGCCCGGCGTCCATGGCGAAACTCACCACGCGCAGCAGCGGGTTGTTCACCACCACCCGGGACGTGGTCGCCTCGGCCGGGACGGGCAGCTGCGCGTACAGTCCGGCGGTCACACCCGACTCGTCCACTCCGTTTTTCGTGGCCATACGGCAGTGAAGCACGCCGGACCGGGGCGAGGTGCCCCCGCCGTCAGGGGGCCAGCGGCCGCTCCCGGACGATCACGGGACGCGCGAGGTCCGCGTTGTCCACGATCACGCCCGCCTGCCGTTCCGGCTTGGCCTCGCTGAAGTACAGGCGGTTCCCGCCGATGTACCGCCGGTTGGACGGCGCTTCCGGGTCCGGGGACCCGTACCCCGGCCCGCGGGCGGCCCCGCGCGGCACGGACACCTCGAACGGAACACGCAGGAACACCGAATCGTCCCAGGCGCCCCGCAGCTCCGGGCGGTGCAGGAACAGGCCGTCCACGATCAGGACGCTGCCCGCCGGCGCCTGCCGCTCGGGGACCTGCACCGGCACGTCCCGGTCCACGTCGAACACGGCCGTCCGGTAACGCCCGCTGCCGCCCGGCCCGAGCGGGTCCAGCAGCACCCGCCGCAGCGCCGCATAGTCGTACGAGTCCCGGTAGAACCCTTCCGGTGAGTTCCGCCCCAGGCGGTAGCGCCGCTCCCGGGGGCGGTGAAAGCCGTCCACGGAGGCACGGAGAACGTCCCTTCCCAGGGCGCGTAGCGCGTCGGCCAGTTCGTCGCCGAAGGTCGTCTTCCCGGCGCCGTCCACGCCGTCCACCGCGACGCGCAGCACGGGCGCCGCCGGCTGCGCGTCCAGCCGGGCCGCGAGGTGGCTCAGCAACTGGCGTCGCGTTCCGGTCACCGCGCCAGTGTAGGGCCCGCCCAGGTGGCCAGGGCCGGCGCCTTACTGCGCAGCGGGCTGCAGCGCCAGGCCGGTCAGGGCCACGCCGCTCAGGCTGGTTTTCAGGGTGGCCTGCCCCGTCGTGAGGTTCAGGGCGTAGACGTTCGTGCCGGCGCCCGTGCTGCTGCTCAAGTATGCCCCGGACGCCCCCACGATGTCGAACCCGGTCCGGACCGCCATGATGTCCACGCCCAGGGCGCCGACGGCGGTCAGGGTGCTGAACTGCGGTCCGGCGCTGTGCACCACGAGCTGGTCCGTGCCGGCATCCAGGGAGTACAGGGTGGTGGTCGTGCCCGTGTTCACGGCCCCGGTGGCGCTGTTGTCGAAGGAGTTCGTGTAGGCGGCGGCCACCAGTTCCGGGTTCGTGCCGCCCGCCGCGTAGGTGAAGGTGCCGTCGGCGGTCAGCGTGCCGGCCGGGGAGGTGGCCGGGACCGGCGCGGCGTTCAGGGTCAGGCGGAAGTTCAGGTCCAGATCACTGCTGCCCAGCACGCGCAGGCGGTTGGCGACCGGGTTGAAGTCCATGGCGATCACGCTCTGGGAGGCCGCGCTGCCGTCGGCGGTGGCTGCGCCGGTGGCGGGGTCCAGGCGGTACACGCGGCCGGTGGCGCTGATGCCGTACAGCCGGTTGTCGGTGTTGCGCACGTCCAGGTCCACCAGCGCTTCTCCGGCGGGCAGGCCGGTGATGGCGCGCGTGGTCAGGCTGGTCTGGGCGTTGTCCAGGCCGAACACGGCGAGGGTGCCGCCTCCGCTGAGGCCGTAGGCGAGCTGGCCCAGGGGCGCGGCCGGGAGGGGCGTCTGGCTGCACGCGGCCAGGGTGAGGGCGCCGATGACGGTCAGGGCGGGCAGGGTGATTCGCTTCATGGGGGACCTCCTGGGACCGGTCACTGTTGTGGGCGGCCGTCCTCTCAGGGCATATGCAGCAGCCGCATCGTTGGACCGCCCGGCGCCGTTGAGCCAGCCTTCATGCAGGGGGGACCGGCCGGACCCCCGGCAACAGAAGAGAGGACAGGCCTGCGCCTGTCCCCTGAGATGAAGAAGCCTGGTGTTACACGCTGATTTCGGCGAACCGGGCGTTTTCCTGAATGAAGGTCTTGCGGGGCGCGACCTCGCTGCCCATCAGGTCCTCGAAGACCTCGTTGGCGACGATCAGGTCCTCGATCTGCACGCGTTTGAGGGCGCGGGTTTCGGGGTTCATGGTGGTGTCCCACAGCTGGTCGGCGTTCATCTCGCCCAGGCCCTTGAAGCGCTGGATCTCGTACTTCTTGCCTTCCTTCGTGGCGCGGGCGACGTGCTCCTTGAGCTCCTCGTTGGTGTACAGGTACGTGCCCTTCTTCTCGCGGCCGACCATGATGCGGTACAGCGGCGGCTGGGCGATGTACAGGTACCCGGCCTCGACGACGGGGCGCATGTAGCGGTAGAAGAAGGTGAGCAGCAGGGTGGCGATGTGCCCGCCGTCCATGTCGGCGTCGGTCATGATGATGATCTTGTGGTACCGCAGGTTCGAGAGGTCGAAGTGCATGCGGTCCCCGGTGCCCTCGACGCCCGCGCCGATGGCGCCGATCAATGCGCGGATCTCGGCGTTTTTCAGGATCTTGTTCAGCTCGGCCTTCTCGACGTTCAGGATCTTGCCGCGCAGGGGCAGAATCGCCTGGAAGCGGCGTTCACGGCCGCCCTTGGCGCTGCCGCCTGCGGAGATCCCTTCCACGATGAACAGCTCGCTCTCGCTGGGGTCCTGGCTGGAGCAGTCGGCGAGCTTGCCCGGGAGTTCGTCGTTTTCCAGGGGGTTGCTGCGCCGGACGATGTCGCGGGCCTTGCGGGCGGCCTCGCGGGCGCGGGCAGCCTCGGCGGCCTTCTCCACGATGGTCTTGCCGACCTTGGGGTTTTCCTCCAGGAACTCGGCGAACTTCTCGCCGACCACGGCGTTCACGGCGGTCTGGGCCTCACTGTTGAGCAGCTTGACCTTCGCCTGGGATTCGAACTGCGGGTCCTCGACCTCCACGCTCACGACGCAGTAGATGCCTTCGAGCAGGTCGTCGCCGCTGGGGACGGGGTTGCCGTTCTTGATGAGGTTCTTGTCGCGGGCGTACTTGTTCAGGATGCGGGTGTACGCGGTCTTGAAGCCGGTCAGGGGCGTGCCGCCGTCGCGGGTGCGGATCATGTTGGCGTACGTCAGGATGTTGTCGCTGGCGTAGGTGTTCGCGTGAATAAAGGCGACTTTCACGTTCACGCCGCTGTGCTGCCCGACCATCAGGATCGGCTGGTCGTACAGCAGTTTGCTGTCGTCGGTGACGAGGGCGCGGGCGAAGTTGGCGATGCCGCCCTTCTCGTGGAAGATCTCTTCCTTCACGGCGCCGGCGTGCAGTTCGGTGCGTTCGTCGCGGATGGTGATCTTCAGGCCGGTCAGGTAAGCCAGTTCGCGCAGGCGATTGCGGATGCGGGTGTAATCGAACTGGTTGTCGAATTCCTTGAAGACCGTGGGGTCCGGCTGGAAGCTGACCTTGGTGGCCCAGTCCACGTCGGCGGGCGTGCTGCCCAGCACCTGCAGCGGCTGCACCAGCACGCCTTTCTCGAAGCGGACGTGATGCAGCTTGCCGCCCTTGTTGACGGTGACGTCCAGGAAGGTGGAGAGCGCGTTCACGACGGTGGAGCCTACGCCGTGCAGGCCGCCGGAGACCTTGTACGCGCCGCCGCCGAACTTGCCGCCAGCGTGCAGCTCGCTGTAGATGACCTCGATGGCGGGGCGGCCCTTGCTTTTCATGATGTCCACGGGCACGCCGCGGCCGTTGTCGGTCACGGTGGTGCTGCCGTCGGCGTGGAGGACCACCGTGACGGCGGTGGCGAAGCCGGCGAGGCCCTCGTCGATGCCGTTGTCGATGATCTCAGTGAGGAGCTGGTGGTAGCCGTCGATGCCCGTGCCGCCCTGCACGTACATGCCGGGGCGTTTGCGCACGGCGTCCATGCCCTCGAGGACCTGGATGTCGGCGGCGGTGTATTCGGATTTGCCGTGGGTGCTGTTCACGTCGATTTCCTGGGTCTGGGTGGTGTCTTCGGTGTCGGGCTGCGGTTTGGGATCGAGGTCAGTCATGCGGCTCCTGGGGGCTCCCGCCCTTCCGGTCCGCTGGCCGGCCGCGGGGCCGGGTCAGGGGAGGGGAGAGAGTGGGCGATTGTGGCGTGTTTGGGCGCAGGGTGCGCTTTTTTCTCCCTGTCAGTATACCCCTTTGGCCGAAACCGGTCAAATAAATTATGTCATTTGCGTAATCGGGCGGGACGTTTAGGCCGGGCTCGCCTCTCCGGAAATCCGCGTGTCAGACGGCCTTGCTGTCATGCACGGGCCAAGCGCAACCACGGCCCGGCCCGCTTCCTTCACCTTCCCCCGCACCGCACCCCGCCCGCAGGCGGCACAATGGAAGGCACGCATGCGCCCCACAGCGGCCCTTCTCCTCACCCTCCTGCTCACCCCGGCACTCACCGCGCACGGGCAGGCCAGCACGCCCACCCCCACCGCCGCCCTCTGCCAGCTGCCCCCCGGCCCCCTGCCCGAACGCACCCGGGCCGTGTTCCTGCTGGACACCAGCGGCAGCATGCGCGGCATCGGCGACGGCAAGGCCAACATCTTCCAGGCCGTCAAGACCACCATCGACGACTACGTCCACGCCCAGCAGCCCGACCGGGCCGTGCTCGTCACCTTCGACAACGGCGTGCGCAGCCAGAAGACCTTCGACGCGCCCGCCACCAACCCCGAATGGACCGCGCACCTGCGCACGCTCAGCGCCGACGGCCGCAACACCCACCTGTACCGCAGCCTGCAGGCCGCCCTGCGCCCCCTGAACGCCGCCGACGGGTACATCACCACCGTGTTCGTCCTCACCGACGGCATCGACAACGAAACGCCCCGCACGCACACCGCGCAGGGCGCCCTGGCCGCCTTCACCGGCCGCGGCCCGCTGGACCGCCTGCACTACGTCGCGCTGGGCACCGACATCCCCGTGAACGCCCGCCGCGCCCTGGAAGGCACCACCTTCGCCGACGGCCTGACCCTGCCGGTGGGCCGCATTCCCGACCTGAGCGGCGCCGGCCTGGAGGGCGGCGTGCGGACCGTCACCGACCCCACCCGCATTCCCGTCACCTTCCCCGACGGCACCCGCCTCAGCGTGGACGCCGCCCACCCCGGCGTGCAGCTCGCCCGGCCCACCGTGCGCGGCGCGCAGGCCGCCCTCACACTGCGCGGCGTTCCATACGGCACCCCCGCCCTGCTGTGCGCCGAGAACCTGCCCGCCCTGCCCGGCGGCGTGGGCGACCGCAGCCGCCGCGTCCTGGTCCGCCTGAACGTCGGCGAGGCCCCCCGTCTGACCTGGCTGAACCCCGCCGCGGACCTCACCCTGAACCGCGGCGAGCACGTCATCCTGCGGTACCGCACCGCGCCCGGCGTCGCCCTGGACGATCTGCGCGTCACCGGCCTGCCCGCCGGCGTGCACGCCACCCTGGAGCGCCTGCCCGGCAGCCGGGAGTTCAGCGTTCGCCTTCAGAACACCGGCCTGGGGCAGGGCCAGACCGCCACCGGCACCCTGAGTTTCACCCGCGCGCCCGGCCGGCCCCTGCCCACCCTCACCGGCGGCACGCCCACCGGCACCGTCCTCACCCCCGGCGTCACCCCGCCCGGCCGGGACGCCGGCCCCACCCGCCTGACCGTCCCGCCCACCAGCAACCGCGCCCCGGACGCCCCCGCCCTGCCCGTGTGGCTGCCCTGGCTGCTGGGCGCCCTCGCGCTGATCGGCGCTGCCGTGGCCGCCCGGCCCTTCCTGCTGCGCTGGTGGCAGGCCCGGCAGGCCGCCCGCTCCGCGCCCCGGCCCACGCCCGCCCCACCCCCCACCATCGAGGGCCTGGAGTACACCGAGACCCGCGCCCTGAGCCTCGTCACCGCGCAGGGCGAAAGCATGACCCTGCACGCCCCCCTGGACGGCCCCTTCGACATCGGGCACCTCGCCCGCGTGCCGCACCTCAGCGGCCTGCGCGTGCAGCAGGTCCAGGGCGGCCTGCACCTCCAGCGCATCCCCACGGACCTGGACGTCAGCCAGGGCGCCCGGCTCCTGCACGCCGGCGACACCGTCCGCCCCGGGACGCTCCTCGGCCTCGCCGTCGCCCGCCCCGCGCGCGCCCCGCACGCCAGCCTGGGCGACCTCGCCGGCCTGGGCCTCCCCCTCACCATTCAGGCGGACGGCGTCACCGTGCACCTCAAAGGCCCCTACGGGCAGCACGCCCTGACCCTCCCCGGCGGCGTCACCGACCTCGGCGAGACGCTGCGCAGCCCCGCCCTGCACGGCCTGCGCCTCGGCACCAGCGGCCCCCGCATCCTCATCGTGGAAATCCGCCCCCCCCTCGCCCTGTACCGCCCCGGCGACGACACGCCCCTCACACCCGGCACGCACCTGCCCGCCACGCCCACCGACCTGCACCTCACCAGCCCCTGACCCCGCCCGGACGCCCGGGAGGCCCATGCACTACCCTGCACGTACATGGACCTCCTCCGCACCATTCACGACGTCGTCCTCCCCAACCTCCTGCCCGTCAAATCCCCCTTCCCCACGCCCCTGGCGTTCTTCAGCCTGATCCTCTTCATCTGGAGCCTCGGGCCCGCTATCAAGGGCGAGGTCCGCTTCGGGTTCCTCGTGTGGCTGCGCCTCACCTGGGCCGCCTTCCTGATCCCGGCCGTGACCGGCATCTTCCTCGCGCTCGGCGGCGCGAAGGTCCCCAGCGCCATCGACGTGGGCGGCGGTCAGAGCAAGTACGGCCTGCCGGCCGACCCCAGCCAGGACAAGATGCACTGGATGTACGTCCTGTTCACGCTGCTCAGCCTGTACGTCATCGAGGTGCTCATCAAGGGCCACCTGATCGACCGCCGCACCGGCCTGCGCCTCCTGCCGGTGGTCACGCTGTTCATGTACGGCTGCGTGTACATGATCGGCCACGTCGCCACCTTCCCCGGCAGCCATCCGGGCACCTAAAGACCACTACGTGAACTGTCTACTCATTTGGAGGTAGAAGTGCTCTGTACCGGACAACTTCAAGGTGAGGCTGTGCTGGACGGAGAATTCGTGAACGTGTGATCGGTCGCGAACCGGCATGACAAACGGCGGTGTTTTG